>Ga0207915_100001_pt1 | contig 143473 bp, 140 predicted proteins | sample DeeseametaMP1241_FD_184191 | JGI IMG/M metagenome (GOLD analysis project Ga0207915, IMG submission 184191) | Marine microbial communities from the Deep Indian Ocean - MP1241 (SPAdes) | ecosystem: Environmental > Aquatic > Marine > Oceanic | place: West of Perth, Australia, South Indian Ocean...
TGACCCTGACCAGCCAAGCCGCCGAGCGCGTCTATCTGGCGCAACCCGGCCCGATGGCGCAGATGACCACGCGGCTGGAGGCTAAAGCGGGGGCACGGGTCGATTGGCTGCCGCAGGAAACGATCCTGTTCAACGGCTCCGCCCTGCGCCGCAAGCTGGAGGTGGACCTGTCGGGTGATGCCTGTTTCTTCGGCGTAGAGCCGCTGGTCTTTGGCCGCGTCTCCATGGGCGAAACGCTGCGCGACGCGCGCTTTGCCGATAACATCACGATCCGCCGCGACGGGCAGCCTATCTTTGCCGATGCTGTGCGTCTGTCCGGCGATATCCATGCACAGCTTGCAGGCACCGCCACGGCGGGCGGCAACTGCGCCATGGCCAGCGTGATCTACGCCGCCCCCGATGCCGAAGCGCTGCTTGCCCCCCTGCGCGCGCTGCTGCCTGCCAGCGCCGGTGCCAGCCTGATCCGCGACGGCGTGCTTTATGCGCGGCTCCTTGCGCCCGACAGTTACATCCTGCGCCAGTCTCTGGTGCCGATCATCGCCCGCCTGCACGGCGCGGCCCCTCCTAAAACATGGATGCTTTGACATGCAGCTGACCCCCCGTGAAAAAGACAAACTGCTGATCGCCATGGCGGCCGAGGTCGCGCGCAAGCGTCTGGTCCGTGGCGTCAAGCTGAACCACCCCGAGGCGATTGCCCTGATCACCGACACCGTCGTCGAAGGCGCGCGCGATGGCCGCAGCGTGGCCGAGATGATGCAGGCCGGTGCCCAGGTCATCACCCGCGACGACTGTATGGAGGGCATCGCCGAGATGATCCACGACGTGCAGGTCGAAGCCACCTTCCCCGACGGGACCAAGCTGGTCACCGTGCACAACCCTATCCGCTAGACCCCATTCGCAAGAAAGGCCCCTGCTATGAAACATCTGATGATCCTGCCCGCCGCCCTGATGGCTGGCCCTGCCCTTGCCCACCCCGGTGTGCATATCGCCCCTCACGGGGCCGAATGGATGCCTGTCTTCATGGGCCTCGCCGTCATCGCAACCGCCGCGGCCATCGCCCTGCGCGGGCGGGTCAAGGCCCCTCGCAAGGCGCGCAAATGATCCCCGGAGAGGTACTGTGCGCCGCGGGGGACATCACCCTGAACGCCGATCGCACAGCCATCACCCTTATGGTTGCCAATACCGGTGACCGGCCCGTGCAGGTCGGTAGCCACTACCACTTTGCCGAAACCAACCCCGCGCTCGACTTTGACCGCGCCGCCGCGCGTGGACACCGGCTGGACATCGCCGCCGGCACCGCCGTGCGCTTTGAACCCGGTCAACGCCGCGAGGTGCAGCTGATCCCGCTCGCGGGCGACCGCAAGGTGTACGGGTTCAACGCTGAAGTGATGGGCGCGTTATGATGAACAAAAGCCCAAAGGTGATGTATAAACGCGAGTTCGAGAATATATCAGTTACCGATCAGAACCTATTTTTGATCGAAGAGCTCAAGCATTGCTATGATCGAATTCAACAGAACCACAGCCATAGCGACAAGCTTGAATACTTCAGTCTAGTCGCGCTGTTCGCTCTGCTGTCGTACATCTTTACCATCGAAGACTCTGGGACCGCTTTGTGGCTATCGGTAGTTCTGACTGTCTCTTCAGTCATAATTATCTATCGGATCTACGCCCTCGAGCACTATCTGGGCCTACTGCAGAAAAATGTTAAGCTGATTGAGCAACACTCCAAGGTACTAGGCCTCGTGCATATGCAAGAGACCGAAAGGAGCCCACTCGCCCGGCATATGCGACGCTTCACTTGGGGAGTGATCGCGATGATGTCGTTGGGTCTTACCATGGCAATCTATTTCTTTGGCACATTCTGGATACCCGCATAATGACCACCACACTCCCCCGCTCTGAATATGCAGCGATGTATGGCCCCACTACGGGGGACCGGCTGCGACTGGCCGACACCGATCTGATCATCGAGGTGGAACGCGATCTGACCACCTATGGCGAAGAGGTGAAGTTCGGCGGCGGCAAGGTGATCCGTGACGGGATGGGCCAGTCGCAGGTCACGCGGGCAAACGGTGCGGTGGATACTGTGATCACCAACGCGCTGATCGTGGATCATTCGGGCATCTACAAAGCGGATGTCGCGCTGAAGGACGGGCGCATCGCGGCGATTGGCAAGGCGGGCAACCCCGACACCCAGCCAAACGTCGACATCATCATCGGACCGGGGACCGAGGTGATCGCAGGCGAAGGCCGCATCCTCACCGCCGGCGGTTTCGACAGCCACATCCACTTTATCGCCCCCCAGCAGATGGAGGACGCGCTGCATTCCGGCGTGACCACCTGCTTTGGCGGCGGCACCGGCCCTGCGCATGGCACGCTTGCCACCACCTGCACCCCCGGCCCTTGGCATATAGGGCGCATGTTGCAGGCGATGGATGGCGTGGTCATGAACATCGGTCTCTCGGGCAAGGGCAACGCCAGCCAACCCGGCGCGCTGGTTGAAATGGTGAACGGCGGGGCCTGCGCGCTGAAGCTGCACGAGGATTGGGGCACCACCCCTGCCGCCATCGACTGCTGCCTGTCGGTCGCCGACGATATGGACGTGCAGGTGATGATTCACACCGACACGCTGAACGAATCCGGCTTTGTCGAACATACGCTCGGCGCAATGAAAGGCCGGACCATCCACGCCTTCCACACCGAGGGCGCAGGCGGCGGTCACGCCCCCGACATCATCAAGATTTGCGGCGAAGAACACGTGCTGCCGTCCTCGACCAACCCGACGCGCCCCTTCACGGTGAACACGCTCGAAGAGCATCTGGACATGCTCATGGTCTGTCACCACCTTGATAAATCCATCCCCGAAGACGTCGCCTTTGCCGAAAGCCGGATCAGACGCGAGACGATTGCCGCCGAGGATATCCTGCATGACATCGGTGCTTTCTCGATCATCGCCTCTGACAGTCAGGCCATGGGGCGTGTGGGCGAGGTGCTGATCCGCACATGGCAAACCGCTGACAAGATGCGCAAGCAGCGCGGGCGCTTGCCGGAAGAAACCGGCGACAACGACAACTTCCGCGTCAAACGCTATATCGCGAAGTATACGATCAACCCCGCCATTGCTCATGGTGTCAGCCGCGAGGTCGGCTCGATCGAAGTGGGCAAGAAGGCCGATCTGGTGCTATGGAACCCCGCCTTTTTTGGCGTGAAGCCCGAAATGGTATTGATGTCCGGCATGATCGTCGTGGCGCAGATGGGTGATCCGAATGCGTCGATCCCCACGCCGCAGCCGGTCTATACCCGCCCGATGTTCGGGGCCTATGGCAGCGCGCTGCAGCATTGTGCAGTGACCTTTATTTCGGAAGCCGCGCAATCGAACGGGCTGCGCGACAGCCTTGGCCTGCGCAAACAGACCATCGCCGTGCAAAACACCCGCAACATCGGCAAATCCGATCTGATCCACAACGCGGCCACCCCCAAGGTAGAGGTGAACCCCGAAACCTACGAAGTCCGCGCGGACGGCGAGTTGTTGACCTGCGCGCCCGCTGAAACCGTCCCCATGGCGCAACGCTATTTCATGTTCTGAGGCTCCTAGATGACCGACCTTCCCCCCGCCCATACGATCAAGCGCCACGGCCAGTGGGACCATGCGGATGACAGCTGCGTGCTGACCTATGACGACCGCTTCCTGCGCCGCAAACGCCTGCTGACCAGCCACAATCGCGGGTTCCTCGTGGACCTCGCCCATACGGAATCGCTGAACCACGGCGATGCGTTCGAGCTTGAAGGCGGGCAGATCATCGAGGTCATCGCGGCCAAGGAAGCCCTGCTGGAAATCACCGGCGACGATCTGGTGCGGCTGGCATGGCATATCGGCAACCGGCATTGCCCCTGCCAGCTTGAACCCGCCCGCCTGCTGATCCAGAACGACCACGTGATCCGCGACATGCTGACAAAGCTCGGCGCGACGTTGCGAGATGTGTCCGAACCGTTCATTCCCGAGGGCGGTGCCTATGGCCACGGGCGCACCCATAGCCACGCACATTAGGCCCGCCGGACGATGCAAACCCAAGCCCTGATCACGCTCGCGCAATGGCTGTCGCCCAGCTTTCCCATCGGCGCGTTCAGCTATAGCCACGGGCTGGAAATGGCCGTGCAGGACGGCACCATTCACGATGCGTCCAGCCTTCAGGCGTGGCTGTCGGATATCATCACCCACGGTGCAGGCCGGACCGATGCGATCCTGCTGAACGCTGGATTTGCGGGTAAGGGGGTGGACGAGGTAGATGCGCTGGCGCGCGCGCTGGCCCCCTCGTCAGAGCGGCTGACCGAGATGACCCAACAGGGCGCGGCTTTTGTGCGGGTGGTCAATGACGTCTGGGGGCATAGCCTCCCCGATCTGACGCTGCCCGTCGCCTTTGGCGCGGCCTGCGCGGCGCAGGGGCTGCCCGTGGCACAAGGCGCGCAGCTGTTCCTGCACGCCTTCGTCAGCGCACTGGTGTCTGCCGCGATCCGCGCGGTGCCCTTGGGGCAAACGGACGGGCAGCGGGTGATCACCGCCCTTGCCCCGCTGTGCCACCAAACGGTGACGCTGGCCCTGAGCCAAACCATCGACGACATCGGCAGCGCCTGTTTTCTGGCCGATATCGCGTCGATGCGACATGAAACGCTTTACTCAAGGATGTTCCAGACATGACCTCCCCCCATGGACCGCTTCGTATTGGCATTGGTGGCCCCGTTGGCGCGGGCAAGACGACAACGACCGCCGCCCTGTGCCGTGCCATGCGCGACCGCTGGTCGATCGGCGTGATCACCAATGATATCTACACCCAAGAGGACGCCGAAGCGCTCATGCGGCTTCAGGTCTTACCGCAGGACCGGATCATCGGGGTCGAAACCGGCGGCTGCCCCCATACCGCCATCCGCGAGGATGCCTCGATCAACCTTGCCGCCGTCGCCCGAATGCGCGACCGTCACCCCGACCTGGACTGCGTGCTCATCGAATCCGGTGGCGATAACCTGTCGGCGACCTTCAGCCCCGAACTGGCGGATGTGACGCTTTATGTCATCGACGTGGCTGCGGGCGAAGAGATCCCGCGCAAGGGCGGGCCGGCGATCACCAAGTCGGATATCCTGATCATCAATAAAACCGACCTCGCCCCGCATGTGGGCGCGTCGCTAGACGTGATGGACCGTGACGCCAAACGGATGCGCGGCGATCTGCCCTATCTCTTTGCCGAGATGAAACACGATAAGGGTGTGGCAGAGCTGCTGGACCTGATTGTCGAAATCGGCGGCCTCCGCCCGGTTCCCGAAAATTAACAATTTGCAATAATAGCGGCGGAATTTTGCCCACAAAAATCCTGACACTTTGTTTTTGGCCGAGAATCGCGGAATGTCTGCCGGACTTTACTGGGACAGTAAGGTGAGTGAAACGGGCAGCAGGACAGATAAATGAGCGTGAAACGCCAGTGGTCATCGAAAGTCGGAATTCCTTTTTTGTGTGTGGCCCTGCTGATGACAGCAGCCTGCGCCCGCGGCCCGTCTGAAATTCAGACCATTGGTCAGGCCGGTATCAACCCCGACCTGCACGCCATGGCAATCCGCGAGGTACGCGTTTTGCAATCCAAAGGTCAGCGCGTCTGGTGCGTGCCCTTCGCACGCAATGCCAGCGGCGTTCAAATCCGCGGCAATGCCAATACGTGGTGGGCGCAAGCCAACGGCCTGTACGAGCGCGGCAAAGAACCCGTCGTCGGGTCGGTCATGGCGTTCAAAGGCACCAGCCGGAACCCTATGGGCCATGTTGCCGTCGTCTCCGAAGTCGTTTCCCCGCGCGAGATCAAGGTCGATCACGCCAATTGGAAGCGCAACAAGATCTCGCTTGGGATGAGCGTGCAAGACGTATCTCCGCTGAACGACTGGTCCGATGTGCGCCTTGAAAGCCAGGCCGGGTCCTACGGCAGCGTCTATCCGATCAACGGCTTCATCTATCCCGACGCGAAATCCGCGCCGTCGAACGAGATGACACAGCCCCCCGTGTTCGCATTTTCAGCGGCACCGACACAAAGCAACTGACCAATGGGGCCGCAGCGCCCCTCAAGGTTGCAAATCTGCTGACACTGGCGTTGGGTAGGCACATCTAAACATCAGGATGCCCCCAATGACCCAGCAGCAGAATGCCTCTTGGCAAATCACCAAACCCGCGACCCGCAGCCGCAAGGGGATCGTCGCCTCGCAAAGCCGTGTTGCCGCGCAGGTCGGGGCGGATGTCATGGCGCAGGGCGGCAATGCGGTGGATGCGGCAATTGCCACCTCCTTTGCGCTTGGCGCGGCTGAACCCTGGATGAGCGGTATGGGCGGCGGCGGCTTTATGGTCGTGCGCATGGCGGGCGAAAAGACGGCCAAGGTCATCGAATTCGGGATGAAATCCCCCAAGGGGCTGGATGTCGCGGACTATCCCATCGTCGGCGGCAAGGCGGGCGATCTGTTCCCCTGGCCTTCGGTGCTGGAAGACCGCAATGTCTTTGGGGCCAAGGCGATTGCCATTCCCGGTCAGGTCGCTGGCATGGGTCTGGCGCATGAAAGCTTTGCCACGAAACCTTGGGCCGATCTGCTGGCCCCTGCGATCAAGCTTGCCGATGATGGTCTTCCTGTTGACTGGTACACGCAGCTGATCCTTGGTGGTTCGGCCAAAGACCTCGCCCCCTTCCCCGCCTCGGCCGAGACGTTTCTGGACGAAGACGGCTTTCCCAAATCCTCTGGGTGGACCGCCTTGGGCGAGACGAAATGCGACCTTAGCCGTCTTGCCGCGTCGCTGCGCACCGTGGCCAAGGACGGACCGCGCGCGTTTTACGAGGGGCCTTTGGCGCAATCCATCGTGGCCGATCTGCAAGCCGCGGGCGGCCACCATACGGCCGAGGATCTGGCGCAGTATCAGGCGACATTGGTCGACGCGATGCACTATGCCTACCGCAGGCACGAGGTCATCGCCACACCGACCCTGACCGCTGGCCCGACTATGCGCCGCGCCCTTGATCTGATGACCGCGTGGCAGCCCGACACAGACGGCCCCAACGCCGAGGCGTTCATCGCTTATGACCGTGCCATCCGGCAGGCCAACCAGGAACGCTATGACACGATGGGCGATATCGAACATGAACCCGATCCGTCCTGCACCACGCATTTCAGCGTCGTTGACGCGGCGGGCAATATGGTCGCCGTCACCCAAACGCTGCTGTCGATCTTTGGCTCGCGGATGATGCTGCCCCAATCGGGCATCCTGATGAACAATGGCATCATGTGGTTTGACCCTGAACAGGGCAAGCCGAACTCGCTTGGGCCGGGTAAACGTTGCCTTGCGAATATGTGCCCCACGCTGCTGGAGCGTGCCGACGGTGCGCAATTCGCGCTTGGGGCGTCTGGCGGGCGCAAGATCATGCCCGCTGTGGTCGAACTGACCTCACTGCTGCTGGACTACGGGATGGATCTGGAAGCCGCCTTTCATGCGCCGCGCACGGATATGAGCCTTGCCGATGTGACCATCGTGGATCAGGCGCTGCCGCCGCAGGTGATCGCGACGCTGCACGACACGCTGGACAATGTGGTGACCGCGCCGCGCACGATCTTCCCCTACCACTTCGCCTGCCCCTCTGCTGTCGGGCGCGCGGGCGAGGAAAATACCGGCGTGACAGAGGTGATGTCCGCTTGGGGGGATGCCGTCAGCGCCTGAAAGAGCGACGGGCAAGCATAGCTGCCTTGCCCTGCGCATCTGACAAAGAGATGTACATTTGCGTCACAACCGACTAGGGACGGGCGCAACACGTGGCTGGCGTATCCGCTTTTGCCGCGACGCGCGTATTTGTAGCGCGACATTTTCTCAGACAGGACAATCCCTTGATCCAAACCATCGCAGACGCGCTTGCCACCCAAGGCTATGATTCGCTTACCCCCGTCCAAGAGGCGGTTACCAACCCAGATCTGGTCGAAGCCGACCTTCTGGTGTCAGCCCAAACGGGGTCCGGCAAGACAGTGGCCTTTGGTCTGGCCATCGCACCGACCCTTTTGGGCGATGATGAAAAATTCGGACACGCCGGTGCGCCCCTGGCGCTGATCATCGCACCGACCCGCGAATTGGCCATGCAGGTCAGCCGCGAGCTGACGTGGCTTTATGGCAAGGCCGGTGCGGTCGTGACCACCTGCGTTGGCGGCATGGACACACGCACCGAACGTCGTGCGCTGGACCGTGGCGCGCATATCGTCGTCGCGACACCGGGCCGCCTGTGCGACCACATCAAACGCAACAACATCAACCTGTCCGACATTCGTGCCGTGGTGCTGGATGAAGCGGACGAGATGCTTGATCTGGGTTTCCGCGAAGAGCTGGAATTCATCCTCTCCGAAGCGCCGGAAGAGCGCCGCACACTGTTGTTCTCGGCCACCGTGCCTGCAGCGATCGCCAAGCTGGCCAAATCCTACCAGCGTGATGCGCAGCGCGTCGAAACCGTAGGCGAAAAGAAACAACACGCCGACATCGAATACCGTGCGCTGAACGTGCATCCGCGCGACACTGAAAACGCGATCATCAACGTGCTGCGCTTTTACGAGGCGAAAAACGCCATCGTCTTCTGCAACACCCGCGCCGCCGTCGCACGCCTGACCACCCGCTTTACCAACCGCGGCTTTTCGGTCGTGGCGCTGTCGGGCGAGCTGACGCAATCCGAACGCACCAACGCCCTGCAAGCGCTGCGCGACGGGCGCGCGCGCGTCTGTATCGCGACAGATGTTGCCGCACGCGGGATCGACCTGCCCAACCTCGAACTGGTGGTGCATGCCGATCTGCCGTCGAACTCTGACACGTTGCTGCACCGCTCGGGCCGTACCGGTCGTGCCGGTCGCAAGGGGGTGTCCGCGCTGATCGTTCCCGCCAAGATGCGCAGCAAGGCAAACCGTCTGCTGGGCGGCGCCAAGCTGAAGGTCGAATGGGCCAACCCGCCCTCTGCTGAAGAAGTTAACGCCGAAGACGAAAAGCGTTTGCTGGCCGATTCCGCATGGTCTGACCCGATCCCCGATGATGCAGCGGGCTTTGTTGCCAATCTGGTCGAACAGTTCAGCGCCGAGCAACTGGCGACGGCCTTTGTGAACCTGTACCGTGCACGCCAGTCCGCGCCCGAGCAGCTGGCAGAGCCCGGCACCCCTGCCGACGAACGCCCCCGTGGCGACTTTGGCCCGTCGGTCTGGTTCTCGATCTCGATCGGGCGCAATGATGACGCCGAACCCCGCACCATCCTGCCGATGATCTGTCGCATGGGCGATCTGACCAAGGATGACGTGGGCGCGATCCGCGTGCAGCCCAGCCATACCTTTGTCGAGATCCTCGCGACCTCGGCAGATAAATTCACCAACGCGCTTGGCCCCGACATGAAGGTCGAAGACGGCGCGGTTGTGACCAAGCTGGACAAGGCCCCCGATCTGTCGCGCGGGCCCAAGCCCGGCGGCCGTGGCCCCAAACCGAACCGTGGCGGCCCCCGTTCTGACAATGGCCCGCGTCCCGATCGTGGCCCACGCCCCGACCGCGCACCCTATGACCCCGACGCACCACGTGCACCGCGCAAACCACGAGCGGCCAGCACCGAAGAAGCATCGGCTACCTACGACAAACCTCGCGGCCCACGCCCCGACAAAGGGTTCGATAAACCGCGCGGCGACAAACCGAAGTTTGACAAGCCCAAAGCCCCCAAAGGCGAACGCCCGCCCAAGTCGCACAAGACCGAACGGTCTCCGATGAAGCCCGGTGCCACGCCTAAACCCAAGTCTGCGGGCAAGCCCGACAGCTTCGACAAACCCGGCGGCAAGCCCAAAGCCAAAGCCGTCTGGAAAAAGGAAAAGCCAGCGGATCGTGGGGCGGACCGCCCCCGTGGCGACGGCAAACCAGCGGATAAACCGTTCAAGGCCCGCGCCGCTGACCCGTCGAAGCGCTTTGTCCCACCGGGCAAACTGGGTGCGAAACCCAAGGGCGGCAAACCCTCGGGCAAAGCCGGTGGCGGCGATGCAGCCCCCAAACGCGGCAAGTCGAGCTTTCGCCCGAAATAAGCCGCAAGACCTACCCCCGGTCTAAAAACGGGGAAATACAGATCAATCAATCGCTTAGGGGCCGGAATTTTAATCAATTCCGGCCCTTTTTGCGTCTATCTTCCCCGTCCCGCCCCCCTATGTGGCAGGTTTTTCCTTTTCAGAGGGGGAAGTTGCTCCTAACAATCACTGCACATGGGCCGAAACAGACGCGAGGCGCGTTTGCGATGGGGCCTTGAAAACAGGGTGCTTTGCCACCCGCCCCCAATCCCAACCTCGGAAAGGTCACGCACATGGATGGTACATTTAGCGAAAACGATATCTCCCGTGTGGTCGAGGCAGATCGCGCGCACATCTGGCACCACCTCAGCCAGCACAAAGCCTATGAAACCACGGACCCACGGATCATTGTCGAAGGCAAAGGCATGCGTGTCTGGGACCAAAAGGGCAAAGAGCATCTGGACGCGGTGTCCGGTGGTGTCTGGACCGTCAACGTCGGTTATGGCCGTGAAAGCATTGCCAACGCCGTGCGCGACCAGCTGATCAAGCTGAACTATTTTGCGGGGTCCGCCGGGTCTATTCCGGGGTCGCATTTTGCGGAAAAGCTGATCGACAAGATGCCGGGCATGAGCCGCCTGTACTATTGCAACTCCGGCTCCGAGGCGAACGAGAAAGCCTTCAAGATGATCCGCCAGATCGCCCACAAACGCTATGGCGGCAAGAAGCACAAAATCCTGTATCGCGACCGCGACTACCACGGCACGACCATCGCGTGTCTGTCTGCGGGCGGTCAGGAAGAACGCAATGCGCAATACGGCCCCTTCACCGACGGGTTCGTCCGCGTCCCCCACTGTCTGGAGTATCGCAAGTTCGAGCAAGACGGCGCGCCGGAGGATAACTACGGCGTTTGGGCCGCGGATCAGATCGAGAAGATCATCCTCGCCGAAGGGCCCGACACCGTGGGCGGGCTGTGTCTTGAACCCGTCACGGCGGGCGGTGGTGTTATCACGCCTCCGGACGGCTACTGGGAACGGGTGCAAGAGATTTGCCGCAAGTATGACGTGCTGCTGCACATTGACGAAGTCGTCTGCGGCATCGGGCGCACCGGCGAATGGTTCGGCTACCAGCATTTCGGCATCCAGCCCGATATGGTTACGATGGCCAAGGGTGTGGCCTCGGGCTATGCGGCGATTGCCTGTCTTGTGACGACGGAAGAGGTCTTTAACCTGTTCAAGGACGACGCCAGCGACCCGCTGAACTACTTCCGCGATATCTCTACCTTCGGGGGCTGCACCGCGGGCCCCACCGCCGCGATTGAAAACATGGCGATTATCGAACGCGAAAACCTGCTGCAAAACACCCGCGACATGGGGCAGTACATGCTCGAAGAGCTTGAAGAGCTGTCGGACAAGTATGACGTGATCGGTCAGGTGCGCGGCAAGGGTCTGTTCCTTGGCGCAGAGCTGGTCCAAGACCGCAGCACCCGCGTTCCCGTTGTCGAAGCGCAGATTCAGGCGGTCGTCGCAGACTGTATGGCGCAGGGCGTGATCATCGGGGCGACCAATCGGTCGGTACCGGGCAAGAACAACACGCTCTGCTTCAGCCCTGCATTGATCGCGAAGAAGGACGATATTGATCAGATCATCGCGGCCGTGGATGGGGCAATGGGTCGGGTGTTTGGCAGCAAATAAGCTGCCGCTCCGGCACTTTGTTGCCGATCAAAATAATCTTACTGGAACCAAACCCGTCACATAGCGTTAAGTACTGAAGCTAGTATGGAGTATATCATGAAAAAGCTACTTTTGGTCCTGCCTATGGTTGGCGCACTCGCCGCTTGCGAAACGCAGACTCAATCATCTGTCACCGGCGCTGCTGCTGGTGCGGCTCTGGGTGCTGTCGTCTCGGGCGACGATGACAAAACCAAAGGCGCCGTTCTGGGTGGCTTGGCTGGCGCTGCTGCAGGTGCATACCTGGGCCGCGGCAAAAACGGCCAGTGTGTCTACCAGAACTCCGCAGGTCAGCGTTACACGGCTGCTTGCCCATAAGCGTTTTCTGCTCCCGAAGGCAGATATTCACATTAGGCCTCGGCGTTTCGCCGGGGCCTTTTTTATGCGCTGACCGATTGGCTGGGTCTGCCCATAAAAAAGGGCGGCTAGATGCCGCCCCGTTCTAACCGTGATTTTACCGCGTGATCAGTCAAGCAAACCCGCGTGCTTCAATCCGTGATCCACGAGCGCTTTGGTGGCATCGGTCAACGGCACCAGCGGCAGGCGCACCTCGTCTGAACACAACCCCAGACGCGCCATCGCGTATTTCACCCCCACCAGGCCCGGCTCGGTGAAGATCGCGTTGTGCAGCGGCATCAGCTTGTCCTGGATTTCCAGCGCCGACGCATAGTCCCCCGCAAGGCAGAACGCTTGCATCTGGCTTAGCAGCTTGGGCGCGACATTCGCGGTGACAGAGATACAGCCAACGCCGCCTTGGGCGTTGAACCCGTGCGCTGTGGCGTCCTCGCCCGAGAGCTGGACAAAATCCGGCCCGCACAGCATCCGCTGGTCACAGACCCGCGCCAGATCGCCGGTGGCATCCTTGACACCGATGATGCGCGGCAGCTTGGCCAGCTCCGCCATGGTTTCGGGCAGCATATCAACGACCGAACGGCCGGGGATATTGTAGATGATGATTGGCAGACCGCAGGCCTCGTGGATCGCGGTGAAATGCGCGATCAGACCGGCTTGGGTCGGCTTGTTGTAATAGGGCGTGACCACCAGAACCGCATCGGCACCGACGCTTTCGGCGTGTTTGGCCAGACGGATGCTTTCGGTCGTGTTGTTCGAACCGGCACCTGCAACGACGGGGATACGACCCGCGGCGGCTTTGACGACTTCGGCGACAACGGTTTCATGCTCGGCATGGGTCAGGGTGGGCGATTCACCGGTGGTCCCGACAGGCACCAGCCCGTTCGATCCTTCCGCGATGTGCCATTCCACCAGCTTCTTGAGCGTGGCCAAATCCAGCGCGCCGTCCGTGAACGGCGTGACGAGTGCAGGTAGTGAACCTTGTAGCATATGCACGCTCCTATTCTTGCGTTGCTGGGCAAGCGCCCAATTGCTGATAGCGGCAAGTTGAGTTGAAACCCCCGCGCCGCGCCGTATGTTGCAAGGCTGTAGCCTTTGACCAGTAGGAAATGCAAGTGATGAGACGCGCCTTGGCGACGCTGACGATGGTTTTTGCCCTCGCCCTTCCGGCCCATGCCGAAAGGCCGCGTCCGCTGGGATGGGCGATGGACGCCATGCGCGCGGGCAGCTGGGATAATGCCGCCCTGATCGCGCGCCGTGACGGGGCCGTTGCGGTAGATGTGATTGAATGGCACCGCCTGCGCGCCGGACGGGGCACCTATGCCGAGGTGACAGATTTCCTTAACCGCCGCCCGGATTGGCCGGGCGAGGCCTATCTGCGCAGACAGTCCGAAGAGGCCGTGATCCGCGAGGGTGACAAGGCGATACTGGATTTCTTTACCGGCCAGGGCCCGCAGACGCCCGAGGGTGTGCTGGCCCATGCCGCAGCGCTACTGCGTGCGGATCGTCTGGGCGAGGCACAGGCGCGGCTGGTGCTGGCGTGGCGTACCCTCCCCATGAGCGGGAACGATCAGGCAAAGTTCATTGACGCGCATGGGCCTTTGCTGAAACCGCACCACGCCGCCCGTCTGGACGAGATGCTATGGCAACGGGAACACGCCGAAGCCCGCCAGATGTTCGATCTGGTCAGCGATGCCGACAAGGCGCTGGCCGAAGCCCGCATCGCCTTGCAAAATCTGGACGGCGACGTAAACGCCCTGATCGACGCGCTGCCCGCCAGCAAGGCCGGTGATCCGGGGCTACAGGCCGACCGCTTTGAATGGCGCATCCGCAAAGGCTACGGCGACAGCGCCAAGGATCTGATGCTGTCGCAATCGGTCAGCGCTGCGGCCCTTGGTCAGCCCGCCGCATGGGCCAACCGCCGCCGCGCGCTGGCGCGGGATGAAATGCGCAATGGCGATCCGGCGCGGGCCTATCAGATGGCGTCGAAACACTTCCTGTCCGAAGGATCGCATTTCGCGGACCTTGAATGGCTGTCGGGCTATATCGCCCTGCGGTTTCTCAAAGACCCCAAGCTGGCGCTTGGTCACTTTCAGGCCCATGACGGCGCGGTAGAATCCCCCATCAGCCAAGGGCGCGCCGGCTATTGGCAGGGCCGCGCGTATCAAGCAATGGGCGATGCCGAGGGCGCGGCCAAAGCCTATGCCCAAGGCGCGAAGTTCCAATCCTCTTTCTACGGTCTGCTTGCGGCAGAGCGGGGCAATCTGCCGTTCGATACAAGCCTTGCGGGCGCGCCCCCTGAACAGGACTGGCGCACATCGGCGCTGGCACAGGCACCGCTGTTTCAGGCGGGGCTGCTGCTGCAAGCCTCGGGCGAGCTGTCGACCGCCGAACGGTTCTGGACCCATCTGGCAGAGCAGCTGATCACCGAAGACGCTGCCCTTCTGGGACAGGCCGCGATTGACGTGGGCCAACCGCATCTGGCCGTGATGATCGGCAAACGTGTGGCACAACGGGGCATCACCATCGCCGGCCCCTATTACGCGCTACATGATGCGATCAAGCTGGACCTGAACATGGCCCCCGAGATGGTGTTGGCCATCGCCCGCCGCGAAAGCGAATTCGATCCCGTGGTCCAAAGCCATGTGGGCGCACGCGGTCTGATGCAGCTGATGCCCGCCACGGCCAAGGATGTCGCCCGCGATCTGGAGATCAGCGCGCTGCACACCACCGACCGGCTGACCGCCGACCCGGAATACAATGCTTTGCTGGGGTCCGAATACCTGTCGCAGATGGCGGGCCGGTTTAACGGGAATGTGGTCATGGTCTCGGCCGCGTATAACGCGGGCCCCTCGCGTCCGACGCGCTGGATGGACACCTACGGCGATCCGCGCGAGGGCGACATCGATATCGTCGACTGGATAGAGATGATCCCTTTCCGCGAGACGCAGAACTATGTGATGCGGGTGACCGAAAGCCTGCCCATTTATCGCGCGCGCATGGGCAAAGACCCCCTGCCCCAACCCTTTACCGAGGAACTAACGGGCACGACCCTTTTGCCGTTCGCGCCAAAAGGTGAATAGCCCCGCCGCGACGATCAGCGCCGCTCCGATGGCGACATTGGGGCGCACGGTTTCGCCAAAGGCGCTGATGCCGATGATCGCGGCAAAGACCAGTTGCAAATAGGCAAAGGGCTGCACCGCGCTCGCCTCGGCCACTTCGTAGCAGCGGATCAACAGCCAGTGGCCCGTGACACCGGTGATGCACAGGCACCCCATGATCAGCCAGTCACTGGCGATCATCGGCTCCCAATACCACAGCCCCGTGGCTGTCATCGCCACTGACCCGGTGACGCCGGTCCAGAAAAAGCTGGTGGCGGTCTTGTCCTTGCGCCCGACATAGCGGGTCAGCAGCCCGTAGACCGCGAACATCGCGGCCGCCACCAGCGGGATCACGGCGGCGGGGTCAAAGACGCTCATCCCCGGCTGTAGAATGATCAACACCCCGATAAAGCCGATCCCGATCGCCGCCCATCTGCGCCAGCCGACACTTTCCCCTAGGACGGGGCCGGACAGGGCGGCAACCAGCAGCGGATAACAGGTAAAGACCGCATGGCTTTCCACAAGGCCAAGGATCGTGAAGGCGACGATCATCACGCAGATCTCGGCCGCAAGCAGCAGCCCGCGGAATATCTGGAGCACCGGCTGGCTCGTCCGCGCCGCCGCCCGCAACCCGCCCGCATGGCGTTTGGCCAGCGCGATCACAAAGGCCGCGAAGAACCAGTAACGGATCATCACCACCATCATCACGTTGTATTCAGAGGCCAGATGCCGCGACAGCCCGTCCTGCACCGCAAACACAAAGGTCGTGATCACCATCAAGGTGATGCCAAGCGGGATATTGTTCGACTGCGCCGCAGCCGCCGCGCGGTTGGTGGCCATGCTCATACGCGCACAGCCCGCGTCATGTGTCGCTTGCGTCCATAGCCGGTCGTGCGCTCGACCGCGAAGCCCGCGCTTTCCAGCGCGCGACGGACCGCGCCAGCGGCGGTATAGGTCGCGGCCGTGCCAAACGGTGCCGTGTGCCGTGCTACATCGTGCAGCAGCTCCGGCTCCCACAGCTCGGGGTTTTTGGCGGGGGAAAACCCGTCAAGAAACCACGCATCCGCCAGCCCGTCCCACGCGGGCACCGCACGTCGCGCATCGCCGATCACCACGGTCAGCACCACATCGCCAAAGCGCATCTCTCCACCCTCTGGCGACCAGGCGTCCAGCAGCGCGTCGCGCTTGCCATCGAAGTCAGGAAAGGACCGATGCGCTTGGGCCATATCCTCGGGGGACATCGGGAAGGCTTCGAACGAGGTGAAATGCAGCGTGCCTTTCGCGCCGTGCCGCGCCCACGCGTCCCAAGCCACGAGAAAGTTCAGCCCCGTGCCGAACCCCAACTCTCCGATGCGGAACCCGTCGCGGAAGCGGTTGGTCAGGTCATTCCCGTCGATAAAGACATGCTGCGTTTCCTCTACCCCGTTGTCGAGGCTGAAGTACGGGTCGTCGAACACGGAGGACACGGGCACACCGCTGTCTTTCCATTCGATATCAGCTGTCTGGTTCTCCATGGGATGGCCTTGTGCTATGGGCGTTGCCGAACACTGCGCAAAAAGGGCAAGGATTGGCAATGGCCGAAATCACGATACGCGGCGCGGGGATATTCGGGCTATCCGTGGCATGGGCCTGCGTGCAACGCGGCGCGGTTGTGCAGGTGATCGATCCGAATGGGCCCGCCGCAGGCAGCAGCGGCGGCATCGTCGGCGCGTTGGCCCCGCATGTGCCTGAAAACTGGAATGCCAAGAAAGCCTTTCAACGCGATAGCCTGCTGATGGCCGAAGGGTTCTGGCAAGCGGTTGAACAGGCGGGCGGCGGGAACGCGGGCTATGCCCGCAAGGGGCGCCTGCAACCCGTAGCCGATGACGCGGCATTGGCACTGGCACAGCAGCGGGCCGAAACCGCCAAGGCGCTGTGGCAGGGTCAGGCCACATGGTCCGTGATCCGCGCGAGTGATACCCCGTGGCAGCCCGACAGCCCCAGCGGCTGGCTGATCCACGACACGCTAAGCGGTCTGATCCACCCCCGCCACGCCTGCGACGCGCTGGTGCGGGCACTGGCGGCCAAAGGCGTGACGGTGCAGGCGGAGGGCGAAGATCGCGGACAGGTGCTGTGGGCGACGGGCGTCGCGGGGCTGGCGCATATGACCGCCAATCACAGCCGTCTGGTCGGCGCAGGCGTCAAGGGTCAGGCTGCGCTGCTGGACTATGACGCGCGCGGCTTGCCACAGCTCTTTGCGGGCGGTGTGCATATCATCCCGCATAGCGACGGCACCACCGCCATCGGATCAACGACAGAGCGCGCCTATACCTCGCCCACCGAGACGGACGCGCAGCTTGATGATGTGATCGCCGCCGCACGTGCCGCGGTGCCCGTGTTGCGTAATGCGCCGGTGATCACCCGCTGGGCCGGCGTGCGCCCGCGCAGCCGCAGCCGTGCCCCGATGCTGGGGCCCTTGCCCGACACTCCGGGGCAGTTCGTGGCCAATGGCGGCTTCAAGATCGGGTTCGGCATGGCCCCCAAAGTGGCCGAGGTCATGGCCGACCTGATGCTGGACGGGCGCGATACCATCCCCGAGGGGTTCCGCGTCGAAGACAACCTCTAGCGCCGCGGCGGCCCGGCAGCCCCCCTAAGGCACCCCTCAAACGAAAAAAAGGGCCCCGGCAGATGCCGAGGCCCTTTCACGTTCATGTCGCTAACGCTTAGGCAGCGTTTGGCAGGATCACGATTTCAACGCGGCGGTTTTGCGCTTTGCCCGCTGCGTTCAGGTTGCTTGCCACCGGCTGGCTTTCGCCCCGGCCCACAGATTGGATGCGGCTGCCGGGAACGCCGTTCGACACCAGCACATTCGCAACGGCGCGCGCACGACCTTCGGACAGCTGCTGGTTATAGGACGCTTCGCCATCGCTATCGGTGTGACCGACGATTTGCAGCGTGGAGTTGCTGTAGACGTTCACGTTCCGCGCCAGTGCGGCCAGATCGTTTTGCATACCGGCCTGAACCTGCGTGCTGTCTGTCGCGAACAGGATGTCCTGCGGCAGGGTCACGATCAGACGGTCACCTGTGTTGGTGATGATCACGTCGGAATCCAGCTGACGGCGCAGGTCGGCCTCTTGCTTGTCCAGCGAATAGCCATAGCCAGCACCCAATGCACCGCCAGCGACCGCACCGGCCAAGGCACCTTGCGCACGGTTCCCGTCGCCTTTGGACAGCGCACCGATCACAGCACCGGTACCTGCACCGATCAGCGCACCGTTACGAGTGTTGGCGTTCGGGTCGTTGGGGTTGCCACCAATCGGACCGGGTTCACAAGCAGCCAGCGCCAGAACGCTTGTCAGAGCTACAGCAATGGAGGTTTTCGAAAGTGTCATATCTTATTCTGCCTTTAAGTTGTGGCCCCGTTCGGGCGAGGCAATCGTCACATAACGCCTTACACCAGCCTTTGTTCCCGTTGAACCGGCAGCTTCAAACCCATAGGCAGCAACCCGCCGATGACCTCACGCGTCGACGCGGGCGGATTCAAAGGCCAGCATGGCGCGTTTGACCGGCAGCCCCCAGTGATAGCCCCCTAGCCCACCGGATTTGCGCAAGGCGCGATGGCAGGGGATCAACCAGCTGATCGGGTTACGCCCCACCGCCGTGCCCACAGCACGGACCGCTTTGGGCGTACCGATGGTCTGGGCGATTTCGGAATAGGTGGTCACATGACCCGATGGGATCGCCAGCAAAGCCTCCCACACTTTGATCTGGAAGGGCGCGCCGATCAGATACATCGGGGCTTTGTCCGTCCCGCCTCCCTGTAGGCCGAATGCAATCTGCACCCAGTCGCGCAGCACCGCCGGATCCTCGCGGAATATCGCCCCCGGCCAGCGACGGCACAAATCCTCCATCGCGGCCTCGGTGCCCATCTCGGCCGAGAAAGCCAGCCCGCAGATCCCCCGTGGCGTGCCCATGACCAGTGCCGGGCCAAAGGGGCTGTCGAACCACCCCCACGAGATCACAAGCCCGTCGCCCTTGCGGGCGAAATCACCGGGGCTCATGGCCTCCCACCGCAGGAACATGTCATGCAGCCGGCCAGAGCCGGACAGCCCCAGCTCGTGCGCCGTGTCGAGCGTGGTAAAACGGTCGCGCAGCAGCGATTTGGCGTGATCCAGCATCAGATATTGCTGATAGCGTTTCGGCGACACCCCCACCCACTGCGAGAAAAGCCGCTGGAAATGCGCCGGGCTCATCCCCATTTCGCCCGCGATCTGATCCAGCGCCAGCGGGTCGGCGGCGGCATCGATCAGATCAATCGCCCGCCGCATCACACCGTAGTGATAGGCGCTGCCGTCAGCGGTGGCGGCATCTTCGGGGGCGGTGGTTTGGGGCGTGTGCTGTGCATGTGTCATAGGGGCAGACTACGGCAGGCCCCGCCCCCGCGCGACCCGAAACATGCGCCAAATGACGCAGCCCCTGCCGCAGCGACGCCCGTAAAATCCGCCGCGCGGCTTGCCCTGAGAGGCGAAACCACGCATACCCTTGGCGCATGGCCAAAACCCTTGATTATCACACGATCCGCGAGATTTTCACCCGCTTTCAGGACGCCGAGGCGGAACCGAAAGGCGAGCTGGATCACACCAACGTCTATACGTTGCTGGTCGCTGTCGCGCTGAGCGCGCAGGCCACGGATGCGGGGGTGAACAAGGCCACCAAATCCCTGTTCGAGATTGTCGAGCACCCGCAGCAGATGCTGGACCTCGGGCTGGAGGGGCTGACCGAACATATCAAGACGATCGGCCTGTTCCGCCAGAAGGCCAAGAACGTGATGAAGCTGAGCCAGATTCTGGTGGATGACTATGACGGGGTCGTACCCAACAGCCGCGCGGCGCTACAATCATTGCCCGGCGTGGGCCGCAAGACGGCGAATGTTGTGCTGAATATGTGGTGGCACTATCCGGCGCAGGCGGTGGACACGCATATCTTTCGCGTCGGCAATCGCACACGCATCGCCCCCGGCAAAACCGTCGATGCAGTAGAACGCGCGATCGAGGATAATATCCCCGTCGATTTCCAACACCATGCCCACCACTGGATGATCCTGCACGGGCGATACCATTGCAAAGCACGCAAACCCCTATGCAGAACCTGCATCATCCGTGACCTTTGCCCCTATGAGGAAAAAACCGAATGACCCAATACGAAGTGGTTGGCATCGGCAACGCTGTTGTCGATGTGATCTCGCATGCGGATGACGCGTTTCTGCAAGATAACGGCATTGAAAAAGGCATTATGCAGCTGATCGAGCGTGACCGCGCGGAAAACCTGTATGCGACAATGCAAGACCGTCTGCAGACCCCCGGCGGGTCGGTCGCCAATACCATTGCGGGCATCGGCGCGCTTGGCTTGCCCACGGCCTTTATCGGGCGGGTGAATGACGATGATCTGGGTCAATTCTATGCCAAAGCGATGACAGACATCGGCATTGATTTTGTCAACGCGCCTGTGACCGGGGGCGAGAACCCGACCTCGCGCTGCATGATCTTTGTGACCCCGGACGGGGAACGCTCTTTGAACACCTATCTTGGGATCTCCACGGGGCTTACCTCGGACGACGTTCCGCAGGCGGTGGCCTCCAGCGCCAAGCTGATGTTCCTCGAAGGCTACCTTTTTGACCACGACGCCGGCAAAACCGCCTTCCGCGAAGCGGCGCGCGCGGCGACGGCGGGCGGCGGCATGGCGGGGATCGCGATTTCCGACCCCTTCTGCGTGGAACGCCATCGGGATGACTTCCTCGCGCTGATCGAAAACGATCTGGGCTACGTCATCGGCAACGAGGCCGAGATCCGCGCCCTGTGGGAAACCGACGATCTGGAAGACGCGCTGACCCGCACGGCGGCGATCTGTGACACGGTCGTCTGCACCCGCTCCGGCGACGGCGTGACGCTGATCCGCAAGGGCGAACGTGTCGACGTACCGGTGACCAAGGTGACCCCCGTGGATGCAACAGGCGCCGGCGATCAATTCGCGGCGGGGTTCCTCTATGGCATGGCCACGGGCCGCGACCTTGAAACATGCGGCAAGATGGGCAACATCTGCGCGGCCGAGGTGATCAGCCACATTGGCCCGCGCCCGCAGACCTCGATGATGGAGCTGTTCAAGGAAAAAGGGCTGGTCTGATGCTGACCGACGGATATCACGACGTACCGCTTGGCAAGCTGGCGATGGTTGTCACACATCTTGAGATGCGCGAGGCCGCCCCCCTGCGGGATGTCCCCGCCCCCGAGGGCGTGACCTTGCGCGCTTTGACCCCGACACTGGACTGGTACCGTGATATCTTTCGGCGGGTCGGACAGGATTGGCTGTGGTTCGGACGGCTCACAAAAACCGACGCCGAATTGCAGGCGCTGTTGTCGGATGCGGACACGCAGTTTTTTACGCTGACCAAGGATGGTCGCGACGAGGCGCTGCTCGAACTCAAGTTCACAGCTGATGGCACGTGCGAGCTGGCCTATTTCGGACTGACCCCCGCGCTGATCGGGTCGGGTGCCGGGCGCTACCTGATGAACCACGCGATCCGCACGGCTTGGGCGCGGCCGATCTCGCGGTTTCATCTACATACCTGCACGCTCGACAGTCCGCAGGCGCTGTCCTTTTACATCCGCAGCGGGTTTACCCCGTTCAAGCGGCAGGTCGAGGTCGCGGATGATCCGCGGCTGATCGATCTGCTGGACAAGGACGCAGGGGCGCATGTGCCGACCATCGGCTAGCGCCCCCGTGGCTCACCCCATCCGTTCAGAGGCGTAAGACCCCGGCGAGGCGGGGAAGACCACCGTCTTGTTGCCATTCACAAACACGCGCCGGTGGATATGCGCGTGAATGGCCCGCGCCAATACCTGACTTTCGACATCCCGCCCGAGCGAGACATAGTCTTCGGCGGATTGCGCATGGGTGACGCGCACGATGTCCTGTTCGATGATCGGCCCTTCATCCAGATCGGCGGTCACGTAATGCGATGTCGCCCCGATCAGCTTGACCCCGCGCTGGAACGCTTGCTTATACGGGTTCGCCCCCTTGAAGCTGGGCAGGAAAGAATGGTGGATATTGATGATCCGTCCCGACATCTTCTGGCACATCTCGTCCGACAGGATCTGCATGTAGCGCGCCAGCACGATCAGCTCGGCCCCCGCGTCTTCGACCACAGCCATGATCCGCGCCTCGGCGTCGGCTTTGTTTTCCGGCGTGACCTTGATGCAGTGGAACGGAATGTCGTTGTTCACGACGACCTTTTGATAGTCCATATGGTTGGACACCACCGCGACAATATCGATCGGCAACGCGCCGATACGCCAGCGGTACAGCAAATCGTTCAGACAATGCCCGAAGCGCGAGACCATGATGACGACCTTCATCTTCACCGCCTCGTCGTGGAATTCATAGGCCATGTCAAAGGGCCGCGCCGCATCGGCAAAGCCGTCTGACAAGGTCGCCAGATCAACCTCGGCTTCGCTTTCAAAGCTGACGCGCATGAAGAAACCGCCGGTTTCCTTATCGTCGAACTGGGCACTGTCCGAGATGTTGCAGCCTTGATCGGCCAGATAATTCGCAATCGCCGCAACAACCCCGCGCGCAGAGGGGCAGGTCACGGTCAGGGCATATGTCTTCATCGGGATTTTTCCTGTGGCAAAGCGGTCCGACGTCGCGCGCCGATAGCCACCTGTTTCCTATCCGCCCCCGCCCCGTCAAGTTCGGGAGGGGCGAAAAAGACACGCGACGCCAGCACGGCCGGTCAAATCAGCACAATCGGTTTCCGATCATGCACATTGGCCCATATCCGCTACGCAATCGGGCAGACGGTGAACGCGGCCCGCCCCTTTGTCAGGCGTCGGCGAAATGCTCGACAAAGGCGTTGACCACAGCGGTATAGACCTCGCGCTTGAACGGAACGATGTTGTCGACCAGTTCGCGCACTGGCAACCAGCGCCAGTCCGAGAATTCGGGGTGTTCGGTGTCCAGGTTGATCTCGTCATCCGACCCGTGAAAGCGCAGCAGGAACCATTTCTGCTCTTGCCCGCGGAACCGGCCTTTCCAGATGTTGGGCACCAGTTCGATCGGTAGATCATAGGGCAACCAGCCCTCGGTCTGTGCCGCCACGGTGACAGAGCTTGGGGGGATGCCTGTCTCTTCCTCCAGTTCGCGCAGGGCGGCGACTTCGGCGTGTTCGCCCTTTTCGACGCCACCTTGCGGCATCTGCCATGCGTCCTGATCCCGGTCCCGACGTTGCCCGACAAACACATGCCCGTCGGCGTTGACCAGCATGACCCCGACACATGGGCGATAGGGCAGTCGGGCGATTTCTTCTGGCGTCATATCGGGGGCCTTTCGCGGCAAGAGAAGTCATACCGGCGTTAGCACGAATCCCGCGCCCATGTATATTGGCTTACGCAGCGTTGTGCGTGACAGAACCGCAGGCTTGGGGTGAACTGCCGCACAGAACGGTCCAGTACCCTACATTCAGCCCTCGAAAGGTTTGCCAAATGTCCGACTATCCGCACCTGCTTGCCCCTCTTGATCTGGGGTTCACGACGTTGAAGAACCGCGTGTTGATGGGGTCTATGCACACCGGGCTTGAGGAAACACAGGACTGGAACCGCGTCGCCGAATTCTACGCCACCCGCGCGCGTGGCGATGTGGGGCTGATGGTGACAGGTGGCATCGGGCCCAACCCCGAAGGGTCGGTCGCCCATGGTGCCGCGATGATGCTATCGCAAAAGGACGTGGACAACCACAGTATCGTCACCGACCGCGTGCACGAGGCAGGCGGCAAGATCGCGATGCAGATCCTGCACGCCGGGCGCTATGCCTTCAGCCCCGATTGCGTCGCCCCCTCGGCGATCAAATCCCCCATTTCGATGTTCGCCCCGAAAGAACTGGACGCGGAAGGTATCGAAAAGCAGATCAGCGATATCGCCGCCTGCGCCCTGCGTGCCAAACAGGCAGGCTATGACGGGGTAGAGGTGATGGGCTCCGAAGGGTATTTCCTGAACCAGTTCCTCGTCACTCACACCAACAAACGGACCGATGAATGGGGCGGGTCGTACGAGAACCGCATGAGGCTGCCAGTCGAGGTCGTGCGCCGCGTGCGCGAGGCCGTCGGCCCCGATTTCATCCTCATCTACCGTTTGTCGATGATCGACCTGATCCCCAACGGCTCAACCTTTGAAGAGGTCGTGCAGCTTGCCAAGGCGGTAGAGGCCGCAGGGGCCACGATCATCAATACCGGCATCGGCTGGCACGAGGCGCGCATCCCGACGATCCAGACCTCGGTGCCGCGCGCGGCCTTTGCATGGGTCACGAAAAAGCTGATGGGTCAGGTGAACATCCCGCTGATCACCTCCAACCGGATCAACACGCCCGAAGTCGCCGAAGAGGTGCTGGTGGACGGCTGCGCCGACATGGTGTCGATGGCGCGGCCCATGCTGGCCGATGCCGATTTCGTCGCCAAGGCCGCCGCCGGAAAATCGGCCGAGATCGCGCCCTGTATCGCCTGCAACCAAGCCTGTCTGGACCATACCTTTGGCGGCAAAATCTCGAGCTGTCTGGTCAACCCGCGCGCCTGCTACGAGACTGAACTGCGCGTCGATCCTGTTGACGCGGCCAAGACAATCGCCGTGGTGGGCGCGGGCCCTGCGGGGCTCTCTGCCGCCATCACCGCGGCAGAGCGCGGCCATAAGGTCACCGTCTTTGACCGCGCAGCCGAAATCGGCGGCCAGTTGAACCTTGCCAAGCAGGTCGCCGGCAAAGAGGAGTTCTGGGGCCTCGTCGACTGGTATCGGGCGATGGTCAAGAAATACGACGTCACCGTGAAGCTGAACACCGAAGTCTCGGCCAATGATCTGGGCGATTATGACGAGGTGATCATCGCCACCGGCGTTATTCCCCGCGACCCTCAAATCCCCGGTCAGGACGCGGGCAATGTGGTCAGCTATATCGACATCCTGAACGGCACCGTCACCGCCGGTCAGCGTGTCGCTGTCATCGGCGCGGGCGGCATCGGTTTCGATGTGTCTGAACATCTGGTGCATGACGGGGACAGCACCACCACCAACCTGCCCGAATGGATGAAGGAATGGGGCGTCACCGACCCCGCCGATCACCGCTCTGGCCTCGCGCCCGAAGGTCCGCAGCCGCACGCCCCCGCGCGCGAAGTGACCATGCTGCAGCGCAAGACCACCAAGGTCGGCAAGGGCTTGGGCAAGACGACCGGCTGGATCCACCGCGCGTCCCTGACCATGAAGAACGTGCAGATGATCGCGGGCGTCAACTACGAGAAGATCGATGCAGAGGGCCTGCACATCAGCTTTGGCGAAGCGCGTGAAAAGCCGCAGGTGATCGCGGCGGATACGATCGTGCTTTGTGCCGGTCAACTATCGGACCGGTCGCTAGCCGACGCGCTAGAGGTCAAGGGCATCCTGTGCCATGTGATCGGCGGCGCGGATGTCGCGGCTGAACTGGATGCGAAACGCGCGATTGACCAAGGCACCCGTCTGGCCGCTGCGCTGTAAGGTATGTCGACCAAAACGGGGCAGGCTGTCGTGGCCTGCCCCGTCTTTCGCCCGCGCCACAAGGGCAGCACATCTTGCGCCTCCGCGCCGGTCTGTCAAAATGCCCGGATCAATAGATGTTTCAGGGTGTGGCCATGCCGATTTGCGTTTTCGATATCTTTGCCGATGGCACGACCCAAGTGCCCACCGACACACATCTTACGGGGCCGGGCATCTACCGCTGGTGGCACTTTGATCTGGCCGACCCGATGCTTGAACCCTGGGTCCGCGAACACTTGCACGAAATCCCCGCCGGATCGCTGATCCAGAAACAGACCCGCCCGCGCTGTGACCGCTTTGAAGGCGGGCTGATCCTGAACCTGCGCGGCATCAATATGAACGAAGGGCAGGATGCCGATGAAATGGTATCGGTGCGGATGTATGTGGATTCCGACCTGCTGATCACCGTGCGCCGCAAGAAGGTCTTTGCCATAGACGCCATCCGCCGCGAGGCCGAAGCGCAAAAGGCCCCTCCCAGCCCTGCCGAGTTCCTCGAAGCGCTCGTGGGTCGCCTGACCCTACGGGTGCAGGAACACGTCGCAACGCTGGATGAACAGGCGGAGTTCTTCGAGGATGACCTGGAGGACAAGAACACCCCGATGCCCCATGAGCTGCCCGAAATCCGGCGCAGCGTGATCCGGCTGCGCCGCTATCTTGACCCCCAACGCGAAGCGCTGGCCAAGCTGGCCGCCTTTGACATTCCACTGATCCCTGACGAAAGCCAGCTTGAGCTGCGCGAGCAGGCCAACAGCGCGCTGATCGCGGTAGAAGAGCTGGACGAGCTGCGCGACCGGCTGGTGTCGGTTCAGGAAGAGCACGACGCCAATATCGCGCAGCGCCAAGCGCGCCACGGCTATGTGCTGTCGGTCGCCGCGGCGATCTTTCTGCCGCTGGGGTTTCTGACCGGTCTGTTCGGCGTCAACGTTGCCGGGATGCCGGGGGTGGACCATCCTTGGGCGTTTACCATCCTCTGTCTTGGCATGGCGGGGCTGGCGCTGCTTATGTTTCTGGTCCTGAAACTGGTCCGCTGGATTTAACCACAGCACGGCGCGCCCTGTTTCCCCGCCGCGAACGATCCCTATAAATACCTCTCCACTGTCTCACCGCTGCCGTGATCCTGCCTGATTTGGCCGCCATACCCTTTCCAGACGCAGATGATGAAAGGGGACGGGTATGGACCGCCTGACAGAGATGGAAGCATTCGCCACGGTCGTGGACCAGGGTGGCTTTACCGATGCGGCCAAGAAGATGGGTATCTCCAAATCCGCCGTATCCAAACACGTATCCTCGCTTGAAGCGCGGCTTGGGGCGCGGTTGCTGAACCGCACGACCCGCCGCGTCAGTCCGACAGAGATCGGGCTTGCCTATTACGACCGCGCCCGCCGCGTGCTGAATGACGCGGGCGAAGCCGATGCGCTTGTGACCTCTATGCAATCCGCGCCATCGGGCCTTTTGCGGATCTCGGTCGCGACGGACTTTGGCGTGAACCATCTGTCACCCGCCCTGTCCGAGTTTCTGGCCGATTTCCCCGATATCACCGTCAACATGGTGCTGAACAACCGCTACGTCGAACTGATCAGCGAAGGTTTCGATATGGCCGTCCGTATCGGAGAGCTGGAAGACAGCACCCTACGGGCCCGCAAGCTGACCGAGACGACCAAACGCATGATCGCCTCCCCCGCCTATTTCGAGAAATACGGCCGCCCCGAAAAGATCGACGATCTGAACGATCACAAGCTGCTGCATTATTCCAACCAGTCCAGCGGCAATATGTGGAAGCTGACCTCGCCGTCGGGCGAAAAGCGTCAGGTGCGCACCGCTGGTTGGCTGTCGGTGAACGACGGGCAATCGCTGCTGAACGCCGCCATCTCTGGCCTTGGCATCGCCTACCTGCCGAGCTTTCTGTATGCCGACGCGATGGAGAAAGGGCTGGTCGAAGACGCGATCCCCGATCTCCCGCTTGAGACCCAAGGCATCTACGCCGTCTATCCTCCGGGCCGGTTCACCCAGCCCAAGGTGCGCGCCTTCATTGATTTTCTAGCCCATACCTTTGCCGAAAAAGGTCCAACGGACTGGTAACACGAGATCACCAACTGCCCTCGGTGAACTGAGCCCCATGTGGCTGCCCCCGCTCCCTTTTCAGGGATGCGGGGATTTTTCTGTTCGGGGTCAGCGCGCGGGTAAAAGCACGGCCTCGACCCGTCGATTGGCGTCGCGCCCCGCTTTGGTCTGGTTGGACGCGATTGGCGACAGATAGCCCATGCCCTGCGCCTCGATCCTGTCGCCCGAGATGCCATGCGCCGTGATCAGCCGCCGCCGCACCGCCGCCGCGCGGCTTCGGGACAGGGCAATATTGTTTTGCAGCCCGCCGACGCTATCGGTGTGGCCCACCAGAACAATCCGCAGATCGGGCTGGTCTTTCAACACCGCCGCCAGATTGGCCAGCGCATCAAACTCCCCCTGCCCCAAGGCCGCGGTGCCGGTGCCGAAATCAAGCGCCGCCAGCACCACATGGCCGGTATTCTGCAACGCCGCAGCCATCTCTGACTGGCTTTGCGCGGGGGCATTGGGGGCCAAGGTCCGGGTGTCTTCCGCCACCTCTGGCACCGACGGGCTGGACGCCTGGCCTTGCGCATCCGCCTCAACGATCTGCAGATAGGCAGAGGTATCGGTTGTGCTGACCAGAAGGGTCGCAACGGCGTCAGGTGATTGCAGCGACCCTTTGACGGCGGTGACAAACTGGTACTGGCGCAGATCGACATACATGTTCGGCGCGGGCAGTGTTTCGATCGCAAAGCGGAAATCGAAACCGCCGCAGACCTCGGCGCTGCAATCCAGCACGATCCTGTAGCCTGCGTCCTCTAGCTGGGTGCGCAGGGGCCGCATAATCTGTAGGGGCGTGAGGCCCGGAGCCTCTAACCGCCAGGCAGAGCGCGCAACCGCGCCTTCGATCTTGACGCTGGCAAAGCCGCCGTCCTCAAAGGCAGAGGTCGGGGCAAGATAGCTGTCAGGGTCGGTATCGCGGGTCACGGTCTGCCGCGCCGCAGCGGGAAGCGACAGATCCAGCGCATGGGCCGTGCCCGCCAGTAAAAGCCAGATCAGCCCGGCACGCCAGAGGATCATCTGAATTGCGCGTGGTAGGCGTCGTTCGGTTTCATTTCGGTCGCGCTGGCGACGCGGTTGGTCATGTTGAAGAACCCCGTGACCGACGCGATGTCAAAGATGTCGCGGTCGGAAAAGCCCACATCGCGCAGCGCCTGACGGTCCGCCTCGGTGGTTTTGGCGCTGGCGACGGTCAGATGTTCGGCAAAAGCCAGCATCGCCGTTTGCCGCGCATCCAGATCGGCGACACGCCAGTTCATCACCATCTGTTCCCCAAGGATCGGATTGCCAGACAGTTGCCGTACCGCCGCGCCATGGGCCGTCAGACAATAGTAGCATTTGTTCACGGACGACACGACGACCGCAATCATTTCGCGTTCCAGCTTTGACAGGTTCGACGCGCCCAGCATCAGGTCGTTGTACATCGCGGTAAAGGCGTTCAGCTTGTCGATGTCAAAGGCATAGGCTTGCAGCACATTCGGCACCATCCCCAGCTTTTCCTGACAGACATCAAAGTATTTCTGCGTGTCCTCGGGCAGCGGATCGACCATCGGCAGGTTCAGGGCAGTGGGGGCATCATGCGCCATGGGGCGGCTCCTTCAGTCAGGGGATTGACGGTAATGATAGTGCCCTACCAGATCAAAGCCCAGACCCTGATACAGGCGGTTCGCAGCCGCGTTCGCCTTTGTGCAAAGAACCGCCACCTGCGTCGCCCCATGCGCCTGCGCCCAGAAACCGGCGCTGCGCATCAGCCATTTAGCGACACCCTGCCCGCGCTGGTGTTCCAGCACCTCGACCGCATGGACCATGCACACGCCCTCATGCAGCGCGGCAAAGGCGACGCCACCGGGCATCTCGTTCCAGCGGGTCAGGATCGCGGTTTTGGTCGCGGCGCGGTGCATCACGTTGATCCGCTCGGGGCCCACGCCGCCCTTGGCCCAAATCTCTGTCATGATGGCCAGCGGCTCCCATATCTGGAAAGCGGTCACCCGCGGCATCGGCACATCGGTCAGCTTGCCGACCGGCGCGATATAGACATTCACCGGATCGACGATGTCATACCCGCGCGCGGCCAGTTCTGTATCCAGCGTGTTGTCGCCGTCGCGGATCATGAAGATCGGGCGCTGGTTCATGGCGTGCATCGCGGCCTCGGCCTGACCGATATCCGCATTGGGTTCGGCCATCGTCGCGGCAGAGACGCGTTTGCCCCCTCCCTGCCCATCCCGAAGGGTCCAGCCGGTTTCGGTCCAGATTTTCGCGGCGGGCCATGTGTGGTCGATGACCTGATAAAGCTGCGCCAGATCGGTCACGGAAACACCTGCGCGAGCTTTGCCATCGCCGCGTCGACCTCGGCCTGATCATTGCCACGGATCACGATATGCGCGCCGTATTTGCCGTCTTTCTGGAAGGGGTAGGACCCGATAGAGAGGTTGGGATAGCTATGCGCCAGCTCTCCCAACGGTCCGGCGATGTCGCCCTCTCCGCGTTCGATGCGATGGGTGGCGCTGATCAGGGGGGCCCCACCGGTCAGGGTTGGCAGAACGCTGGCGACCATTGCCTCGAACACGGCGGGGACACCGGCCATGACATAGACGTTTTCCAGCTTGAACCCCGGAGCCGCCGACACGGGATTGTCGATCAGCGTGGCATCATCGGGGATACGCGCCATGCGCAGACGGGCGGTGTTCAGCTCTGTCGCGCTTTTGGCGTAGTGGTCGGCCAGAATGGCGCGGGCATCCTCGCGCACGTCGATATGCTTGTTAAAGGCCGCGGCGATGCAATCGGCAGTGATGTCATCATGGGTCGGCCCGATGCCGCCGCTGGTGAACACGCTGTCATAGACGCGCGACAGTTCCTGCACGGCGGCAATGATCGTGCCGTTTTCATCCCCCACCACACGGACTTCTTTCAGGTCGATCCCGACGCTGGTCAACTGCCCCGCCAGATGGTGCATGTTTGAATCGCGGGTGCGCCCCGACAGGATCTCATCGCCGATGACGATCATCGCAGCAGTGGGGTTGGGCATGGCTGTCTCCTTGAGGGGCCGTTGATTGAGGTATAGGTCACCCCCCATGCGCTTTCAAACCGAACTTGTCCCCGCCCGCCTGATCCGCCGCTACAAACGGTTTCTGGCCGATTGCCAGCTTGAGGACGGCACCGAGGTGACGGCTCATTGCGCCAACCCCGGGTCGATGATGGGGCTGGCCACAGCGGGCATGAAAATCTGGCTTGAGCCCAATGATGACCCCAAGCGCAAGCTGAATTACGGCTGGCGGCTGGTTGACCACGAGAACGGGCATTTCACCGGCGTCGATACCGCGCTGCCGAACCGTGCGATCAAGGCCGCGTTAATGGATCGGCAGATCGCGCCGTTCGCGAGCTACACGACCGTGCGGCCCGAAGTGAAATATGGTGAAAACTCGCGCATCGACTTTCTGCTGGCCGAGCCCGGCCTGCCCGACGCCTATGTCGAGGTGAAATCCGCCACCCTGTCGCGCCGCGAGGGGCTGGTCGAATTCCCCGATAGCGTGACCAAACGCGGCGCAAAGCATCTGGGAGAGCTGGCGCAGATGGCACGGGACGGGCACCGCGCCGTGCTGCTGTATCTGGTGCAGCGCACCGATTGCAGCGCCTTTAGCGTGGCGGCCGATATCGATCCTGCCTATGCCGCCGCTTTTGCCGACGCCCGCGCCGCAGGGCTGGAAACCCATGTCATCGGCACCCATATCAGCCCCCTCGGGGTCAGCGTTGCGGGCGCAATCCCCCTAATCGACCCGCCTGCACTGGCTCTTGGGGGCCAAGCGGGTTAGACAGCAGCAAATTCATATGACGGAGACAGCGGTGATGAACGAACACCGAGGACGCCAGACCAAAGATGGCATTCGCATTTACGACCCCTCGGATTTCGCGGGGATGCACGCGGCGGGCAAGCTGGCGGCGCAAATCCTTGATGACATCGCCGAACATGTGTTTGTCGGACAGACCACCGGTGCCATTGACGGTGTGATCACGCAGATGATCGAAGACGCCGGCGCGAAGTCTGCCACCATCGGGTATAAGGGCTATCAACACGCCAGCTGTATCTCGTTGAACCATGTCGTCTGCCACGGCATCCCCGGTGATAAAAAGCTGAAGGATGGCGACATCCTGAACATCGACGTCACCGTAATTGTCGATGGCTGGTACGGAGATAACTCGCGCATGTATGTCGCGGGCAAGCTGTCGCGCAAGGCAGAGCGGTTGATCAACGTGACCCATGACGCGCTGATGCGCGGGATCGAGGTCGTGAAGCCCGGCAATACCTTTGGCGACATCGGCCACGCGATCCAGACCTTCGCGGAATCCCACCGGATGAGCGTTGTGACAGATTTCTGCGGTCACGGGTTGGGTCGCGTGTTCCACGCACCGCCAAACGTGCTGCACTATGGCCGCCCCGGCACCGGTGCGGTGCTGGAACCCGGCATGTTCTTTACCATTGAACCGATGGTCAATCTGGGCCGCGCAGAGACCAAGGTCTTGGCCGATGACTGGACAGCGGTCACCCGCGACAAATCCCTGTCAGCGCAGTTTGAACACTCTATCGGCGTGACCGAAACCGGATACGAGATCTTTACCGAATCCCCCGCCGGTATGTTCCACCCGACCTATAGCCAGGGCTGATCCTCAGCCCCGGCGCTTGGCCAGCTTCAGCTCGATCACGGCCCACAGCACGCTGCCTGCATAGGCAAAGCAGCAGATCACCAGTGTGGCCCAGGGGAAGCTGACCAGGCAGGCGATAAAGCCGGTAAAGAAGATCAGGAAATAGGTCACGTTGGCGCGCGAGAAGCTGACCGACTTGAACGACCACGTGGGGATGCGGCTGACCATGACCCAGCCGACCAGCACGATATACAGGCTGGATACCACGTCGGGCAGAGCCGCACCGGGGCCGAAGGCATAGGGCAGATAGATCGGCAGCATCACCAGCATCGCACCTGCGGGCGACGGCACACCGGTGAAATAGCCGCCATCGTCCAGCGGGTCTTTGGTCCGGGAATCGACGTTGAACCGTGCCAGCCGCATGACGCAACAGATCGCAAAGACCAGCACCGCCAGCCAGCCCGCGCGGTAGGAATCCTGTAGCCCCCAGAAATACACCACCAAAGGCGGGGCAACGCCGAAGTTCACAAAGTCTGCAAGACTGTCGAGCTCGGCCCCGATCTTGCTGTTGAAGCCCAGATAGCGCGCGGTGCGCCCGTCCATTCCGTCAAGGATACTCGCCAGCGTGATCAGCGCCACAGCCAGCGCGATATTCCCCTCGGCGGCGAAACGGATCGCGGAAATACCGGCACAGATCGCGGCAATCGTCAGCATGTTGGGCAACAGCTGTAGCAGCGAGAATTCGGTTTTCGTCTTATCCGGCGCGACGGGGGGCTGATCGGTCATCTCAGGAAAGCTCTGCCAGCACGGTTTCGCCTGCGACCATCGTCTGGCCGATGCTGACGCGCGGGGTGACTCCCTCGGGCAGGTAGACATCGACGCGCGATCCAAAGCGGATCAGACCAAAGCGTTGACCCGCCTGCGTATGCGCGCCCTTCTTGGTGAAACACACGATACGACGCGCCACCAGACCGGCGATCTGGACGGCGGCGACCTCGCGACCGTCGGCCATCTTGATGCGCAGGCTGTTGCGTTCGTTATCCTCGCTCGCCTTGTCCAGCGAGGCGTTGAAAAACTTGCCGGGGCGGTAAGCGATTTCGGTGATCTCGCCCGCGACGGGGGCGCGATTCACGTGGCAGTTAAATACGTTCATGAACACGCTGACCCGTGTCAGCGGCGTGTCGGGCATCCCCAGCTCGGCAGGGGGCACGGCAGGTTCGATCAGCGACACGATGCCATCGGCAGGGCTGATAACAAGGTTATCGCCCTTGGGTGTCACCCGCTCAGGGTCACGGAAAAAGTAGTAGCACCAGACGGTTGCGCCCACACCCAGCCACCCCAGTGGTTCAGCGATGATAAAGAGCACCAGCGTGATCGCGGCAAAGATCGCCACGAACTTGCGCCCCTCGGGGTGCATCGGCTTGATGAAGGTGCTGGTCATGCTCAGGCTCATGGCGGTCTACTTTCCTTTACGTCTTTGTTAGCACATAGGCCGCAGCGCAACGAATGCAAAGCGGCAACTGGTGATGCCCAATGGGCTAGTCTTGGCGCAGCAGGGTGATCCAGGTGTCGCCATACTTGCGCTTGTCCTCGCGCGTGAAGCCTTGGGGCGGATCAAGCGGGGCGTTTTCCTCGCAGACGATCATGGCATCGGGTGTCAGCCAGCCGCCCGCGCGCGCCTTGACCAAGGCGGTCTGGCCCATCCCCTTGCCATAAGGCGGGTCGAGAAAGACCAGATCGAACGGCGCCGCGATCCACCCCCCAAGGGCCGTCGCGTCGGAGCGCATCAGCGTGGTCGCGCCCTCGGCCCGCAGCTTCTTGATGTTCTCGGTGATCAGCTTTTGCCCGACGCGCCCGTTCTCGACGAACACCACCTCGCGCGCACCACGCGACAACGCCTCTAGCCCAAGGGCACCGGTGCCCGCAAACAGGTCAAGCACCCGCGCGCCGTTGATCACATTGTGATGGGTCAGCATGGAAAACAGGCTCTCGCGCACGCGGTCAGAGGTGGGACGCAAATGCGCATCCGCATCGCCCTTGCCCACGTCGGCCAGTTGGGTGCCACGGTGTTTGCCAGCGATGATCCTCATGACTTCAGCAGCGCCTTCAGGTCTGTGTTCGGGTCTTCGATCAGCGCAGGCGCGGGGGATTTTCCCGCCTCGATCAACCGGCGCCCGATCATGAAGCCGCGCGGATCGTTCATCGCATCCACCGCCAGCAGCTCGTCCCCGCGATAATACCAAAAGGCCACGCTATCGGCATCGCTGCGTCGGGTGATCACGCGATCATAGCCCATGTTCAGCCCCGCGATCTGCAGTTTCACGTCATACTGGTCCGACCAGAACCACGGCTTGGCGACATATTCCTTATCCGCACCCATGATGTTTTCCGCAACGAGCTCGGCCTGATCAATGGCGTTTGGCACAGATTCCAACCGGATGCGCCCGCCGCGATAAGGGAAGGACGCGCAATCGCCTGCAGCCCAGACATGCGGCGCAGAGGTGCGCCCGTGGCTGTCGGTCATAATGCCGTTGTCATTCACGATCCCCGCCGCATCAGCGAGCGCCGTCGCCGCCCCGATGCCAACGCCGACGATCACGAAATCCACGTCCAGCGTCGTGCCGTCCGACAGTTCAGCGCCGGTGACATGGGTGTCGCCTGTCAAACGCTCAAGCCCGACGCCTTCGCGGATGGTGACGCCATGCGCCTCGTGCAGCGCGCGGAAAAAGTCTGAGGTCTGCGGGGCCGCGACCCGTTGCAGGATGCGATCGCTCATCTCTACCAGTGTCACCTGCAACCCCAGCTTGGCCGCGACCGAGGCGGCCTCTAGCCCGATATAGCCACCGCCGACGATCAGCACCCGCGCGCCTTTGGTAAAGCGCGGGCCCATCGTATCGACGTCCATCAGGTCGCGCACCACATGCACGCCCGCCAGATCGCCACCGATATGCGCGGGCAGCCGACGCGGGAAAGATCCGGTGGTCAGCACCAGATCGTCATAGGCCATATCCCCGCCGTTCACCCGCACGGCCTGCGCCGCGGGATCGATGCTGTCGACCGTGGTGCCCAGCATCAGGTCAATCCCGTGGTCGGCGTAAAAACTCTCGGGCCGCAGATAGAGCCGCTCAAGCGCCATGTCGCCCAGCAGATAGGCCTTGGACAAGGGCGGGCGCTGGTAGGGGGGCACGGTTTCGGCCCCGATCAACGTGATCTTGCCCTCAAAGCCGGAGTTGCGCAGCTTGGCCACACAGGATGACCCCGCCTGCCCTGCCCCGATCACCACCACATGACCCATCCTTGCCCCTTTCGAAAAAACCGTGTTCCTGCCTGCGTGCAAAGCCTATATCTTCCGTGAAGACAAACGCAATGACACGAAAGGTCACGCATATGACGATTTCCCAAGGCGACACGCTGCCCGATGCAACGCTGGTGCAAATGGGGCCGGACGGCCCGCAGCCTGTGCAGATGGCTGACAAGCTAAAGGGCCGCAAGGTCGTCGTCTTTGCCGTGCCCGGTGCCTATACGCCCACCTGCGATTCCGCCCATGTGCCCAGCTTTGTGCGCACCAAGGACCAGTTCGACGCCAAAGGCGTGGACGAGATCATCTGCGTGTCCTGCAATGACCCCTTTGTTATGGCCGCTTGGGGTGAATCGACAGGCGCGACGGCGGCTGGCATCACCATGCTCGCCGATGCCAACAGCGCCTTTACCAAAGCCATCGGCATGGAATTCTCGGCCGAGCCCGCGGGGCTGATCTCGCGCTCCAAACGCTATGCGATGCTGGTGGATGACGGCAAGGTCACGCTGTTCCAGGCCGAGGTCCAACCCGGCGTCTGCGATATGTCGGGCGGTGAAGCCCTGCTGGACAACATGTAATCCGGCACGACCCTGAAAAAGAAAAACGCAGCCGCGGGTGCACCGGGGCTGCGTTTTTCTTTGGATAATGCGACGGTCAATGGTGCCTTAGCCCGCTTTGACCTCGCCCATCAATCCATCCATCTTGCGCGCCAGCTTAGCATCAAGCGAGCTTAGGCCATCCACGTCATGGGTCGTCAGGGTGACGGTCACCTTGTTATAAACGTTCTCCCACTCTGGATGGTGGTTCCATTTCTCGGCCCAGATCGCCGCGCGGGTCATCCAGCCGAAAGCATCCGCGAAATCATTGAACTTGAAGGTTTTGACGATCGCATCCCGGTCCTCCACCATAGCCCAGCCTGTGCTGAACAAGGGGGCCAATACGGTTTTGCGCGTCTCTTCGCTTAATCTTTCGCTCATTCCTGTTCCTCAACCTCGACCCTTTTGAATGGGCCGTAATCTGTCAAAATGTCTATCTCTTCGTCAACGGCTGCCCGTTCCTGTATAAGATAGTCTTCAACAGCGCGCATAAAACCCTCGTCCCGCATCCAATGCAGCGACCACGTCGCCTGTGGCAGGTAACCGCGCGCGAGCTTGTGTTCCCCTTGCGCACCTGCCTCGACGGTAGAGAGGCCCAGTTTGATCGCGATATCGATGGCCTGATAATAGCACAGTTCAAAGTGCAAGAACGGATGATGTTCAGTGCAGCCCCAATAGCGCCCATAAAGCGCATCGGCACCGATAAAGTTCAGCGCCCCCGCCACCCACGCACCATCCCGCCTGGCTAGCACCAGTGCCATGTCGTCGCGTAGCTGGTCCTGGGCGATGTCGAAAAAGGCGCGTGTCAGATAGGGCGTCCCCCATTTGCGCGCACCTGTGTCCTGATAGAATTGCCAAAAGGCATCCCAATGTTCGGGCTGCAAATCGTCACCGGTGAACACCTCTATCTCTCCGCCAAAGGCCTGTGCCTGCTGGCGTTCCTTGCGGATGTTCTTGCGCTTGCGCGAGCTGAGCGTGGCAAGAAACCCGTCGAAGTCCTTAAAGCCCGCGTTGTGCCAGTGGAACTGCTGGCTTTTGCGGGCCAGCAGGCCCAGTTGCTCTGCCGCGGCGGCCTCGTCTTGGGTACAAAAGGTAATGTGCAAGGACGACAGCTCGTTTGAATCGGTCAGCTGTACCGCCCCCTGGATGAGGGCCGCGGTACCCGTCTCTTCGAACCCCGGACGGGTCAGGAAACGGCGGCCCGTGGCAGGGGTATGGGGCACGGCGATCTGCAGCTTGGGGTAATAGCGCCCGCCCGCCCGTTCAAACGCATGGGCCCAGCTGTGGTCAAAGATGTATTCACCCTGACTGTGTGACTTGGCGTACATCGGCGCGACCGCGATGATCTGACCGTCAATGGCAGCGCTGAGGTATTGCGGCTGCCACCCCGTACCGGGGCCGACACTGCCGCTTTCCTCTAGCGCTGAAAGGAAGCGAAAGGTGGTGAAAGGGTCCGCGGGGCGCGCCCCCCCGGCGGCTTCGGGACAGGCACAGGCATCCCATTCCGCCTGACCGATGTGCGCGATGCGCGAGGCAATTCTGATTTCGACGTCGCGCGCGTTCATACTGGATGTCCCGTTGTCATAGGCCTTATCTGTGGCCGAAGCCGGACGGTTCAACCTTGCAGCGGCGCGTCATAGCCTTCGAAGGTGATATTATGCGCAAATTCGCGTGCGCCGTTTTCAACTGAAAGGCTGCGCACGGTCCAGCAGCAGATCATCGCGCCTGCCTCGCGCAGCTCTGCCACGCGGGGGCGGGGCAGATCGTCGACCTCGTGGCTGATGAAACACGCGCCGGTGCGGTCGTAATCGGGGATCTCGCGCAGGCGGTCGCAGGTGGCTTTGGGCAGCGGCCATTCGACATAGCGATAGGCGCTGGTCACCAATCCACGCGGCACATGCGGCATCAGCTCTGCCATCCGCGCGACGCTGTTGGGGTTGAACGACATGATAGCCACATCGCCCACATAGTCGCGCAGGGCTTCTGCCACCGCATCTTCCAGCGGTCCGATGTCCGTCCCCATCCCACCGTCCTGATCCTTGATCTCGACCAGCAGCGGCACGCGTCCTGCGATCAGTTCCAGCACCTGCGGCAGGGTTGGAATAGTGTCGCTGCCGCCGGTGAGCGTAATGTGGCACAGGTCATCCGCATCGCGTTGCCGGATGGCACCGGTCTGGCCTGTCAGGCGATCCAGCGCATAGTCGTGAAACACCAGCGCCACACCATCGCGTGACAGTTGCACATCAAGCTCGATGCCATAGCCCCGATCAATCGCGGCCTGAAAGGCGGCGAAGCTGTTTTCGGGCCGACCGGCATCGCGGTGATGAAAACCGCGATGCGCAATAGGGGTCGTATAAAACGCCTGTGGTAGGGTCATTCGATTTCGAAAATGCCTTCGATCTCGACCGCGACACCCAGCGGCAAGGAGGCGGCAGAAACGGCCGAACGCGCGTGACGCCCCGCATCCCCCAAAGCTTCGCCAAGGAAGTCAGAGGCTCCGTTAACCACTTTGGGCTGGTCGGTGAAATCGGCGGTGGAGTTCACAAAGGCCGTCAGCTTCACCACCCGCTTGAGCCGTTCGATATCGCCGTCACATGCGGCTTTGACTTGCGCCAGCAAGCTGATCGCGCAGGTCTTGGCGGCTTCGGCACCCGCGGCGACATCCATATCCGCGCCCAGTTTTCCGGTGATGAACCCGTCCGGCCCGTTCGAGATCTGGCCCGAAACATAGACCGTGTTGCCGGTTTTCACGAAGGGCACATAGTTCGCCGCAGGGGCAGGTGCGTCAGGCAGGGTGACGCCAAGATCGTTCAGACGGCTGGTGATGCTCATGGGGGACTTCCTTGGAATGAATGGCTTTGGCGGGACGATAGCGATGCGACGGCGAAACGAAAAGACCCAAGAGGGAGGAACTGCAACACCTGCCACCGACGCGAGCCGCCCAAGGAAACTCATGTTGCGTATTTCGGGGACGCTGCGCATAACAAACCATGTTTTTCACGCGTTTTCGGGATTTATACCATGTTTAAGGCCACGACCCTCTCCACATCGCTGCGCGCCCTTGTGGGTGTCACTTTGGTTGCAGGTCTTGCCGCCTGTAGCGGTGCATCGCGACCCCAGCCCGCAGGGGTCAATGACCCGCACGAGGCCGGTAACCGCAAGGTCCACGCCTTCAATCAGAAGATCGGCGGATCGGGCAAACCCAACCGCGTGCTGGGGGCGGTGCCGATCGAATTCCAGACGGTCGTGCATAACGTCTCCGAGAACCTGTCGATGCCGCAAGCTGCCGTTAACAGCGCCTTGCAGGCGGATCTCGCGGGCTTTGGCCTGTCGACCTACCGCTTCTTGGTAAACAGCACGCTTGGGATGGGCGGCCTGTTCGACGTCGCGAGCGAATTCAAAGTGCCCGAGCATGATACCGACTTTGGCGAAACGCTGTATGTCTGGGGTGTGGGCGAAGGCCCGTATATCGAACTTCCCCTGATCGGACCATCGACCCGTCGCGACACCGCCGGCCGCGTCGTGGACCTGTTCACCAACCCGCTGTCCTATACGCTTGATAGCCCCGAAAGCTATGTCGGCACCGTCACCGGTTATGCCGATAGCGCATTCGAGAAAAACCGCCGCATCGTGAATGGCAAGCAAGTGCCAATCTCCGCATCGGGCGACAGCTATGCCCAGGCACGTCAGGACTACCTGCAAAAGCGCCGTGCCGATCTGTCGCGCCCCACCAGCATCGCCGCCACCACCGGCCCGCGCATGGTTGACTAAGCATTAAATAACTCGCGCCTCCCTTCCGGTCTCTTTCGGATAGGGGCGCGCGATTCAGGTCAGGGCAGCTTGGCAACGGGTCTGCGGAGGATCATTATCAGGGCATGGATATCACCCTGATCAAAACCTTTATCGAAGTCGCCAACACCGGCTCTTTTGTCGCTGCATCCGAACGGCTGTTTGTCACCCAATCCGCTGTCAGCCTGCGCGTGCAACGGCTTGAGGACAGCCTGGGCCACCCGCTGTTCAAACGATCAAAAGCGGGGGCGGTGCTGACCTCGGAAGGCGAACAATTCACCTCATACGCGCTGAGCCTTCTCAAGATATGGGAAGAAGCGCGCCAGCAGATTGCCATCCCCGAAGGATACAGCCGCAGCTTTTCCTTCGGCGCGCAGCACGCCCTTTGGCACAAGCTTGGCTTTCGCTGGATCGACGCGATGCAAGCGATGATGCCCGAACTTAGTATTCACGCCGAAATGGGCATGTCCGACCGGCTGACGCGGTTTCTGGTCGAAGGGGTTATTCAGGCCGCCTTGCTTTACACCCCGCAGCTGCGCCCCGGTTTGCGCGTCGAACCCGTGCTGGAGGAAGAACTGATTCTCGTCGCGTCCTTTGAAACGGACGTCAAAGATCTTGGCAAAGAATATGTCGCGGTCGACTGGGGGCCGGAGTTTACGCATATGCACGCCAGCGCCCTGCCCCATCTGACCAATTCGGGGCGATCATTGGCCCTTGGCGGGCTTGCGGCCGACTATATCGTCAACCGTCGCGCCGCGGCCTACCTGCCCGCACGGGCAGTGCAACGGTATCTCGACGTTGGAAAACTGCATGTTGTGGCAAATTCCCCACGCTTTGCGTACCCCGCATGGGTGGTCTGGCGCGAAGATCTGGACCCAGAGATGCTGTCGATCGCACGGCGTAGTTTGATGGACCTCGCTCAAGCGGCTGAAAATCAACAAAATATCCTGATCGAGAGCTTGGACAACGGGCAGAACACGCCTTAATTCCGCTTCAAGGGCAGTTAACACGAGTAATACTTGCTTCATGCACGATTTATTCGAATTTCACTTATCTGACCCCCTGTCTTAAATCCATTCTCAGCAGAGATGCTCTCGCCTCAATCAACGAGGCGGGTCACTTCTAAGGGAAAGGATTCCCCAATGAATACAGTACTTAAAGCGTCCGCGGTTTCCGTAATCGCACTCTTGGCTGCTGCTCCCGTTTTCGCGCAGCAACGTGCGCTTGGCATTGAAACGCTGAACGACCAGATCGACGACATCACCGATGATGTGAACACCGACCTGGCCCGCGGCACCGACGCAGAACGTTATGGCGCCAATGGCGTTGCCCAAGGCTGGCGCGGGTCTTTCGCCCTGTCCGCATCGGGCACCAGCGGCAACACAGACAACGGCGAAGTATCGGGCGCTGGCCGCCTGACATACGGTGTCGGCGACTGGAACCACTTGGTTGGGTTCGCGGTAGAATACGGCGAAGCAAACGGCACCAAGAGCGAAGAGAAGTTCTTTGGTACCTATGAAGGCAGCCGCTACTTCACACCCGAGTTTTATGCGTTCGGCCTGGCCCGTTACCAATATGACGGTTACCTGACCGACACATCCGGTGCAGCCGTTGACGGTTCCGAAACAGACGCATTCTTGGGCTTTGGTCCGGGTTACCGCGCGATCAATAAAGAAGACAACACATGGCGCGTTCAAGCGGGCCCCGGTGTACGCTACTTTAAAGACGCAACCGGCACCTCCGAAACCGAAGTCGGCTTCATCGCCTCGTCGCGCTACTTCTACGCGTTCAACGACATCGTATCCTTCACCATGGACACCGACATTGTCGGCTCTGACGTGAACACCATCGTGTCGAACGACGCTGGCATCAACTACAAGATGTCCGACAACCTGTCGACACGCGTAAGCTACCGTACCGACTACAACACCGATCCGGTTGCGGGCCTGAAATCCACTGACAACACCCTGGGTGTGTCGCTGGTTCTGGGCTTCTAAGCCAGGCCGTCAAACCCCGGGGGCGGGTCTCCTCGTACCGCCTTCGGGGATGCGACAAAAGGAAGGGAGGCCGGAATAATCCGGCCTCCCTTCTTTCGTTTCCAAAGCGCTGTGCTGCGGCAGAGGCAGGGTCTTCACCCGCCAAAGATATCGCGCAGCACCCTGTCGATGACGCCCAGTGGGTTGTCCTGACGCGGCACCCGCTGCGGCTGTGCCGGTTGCTGAGGCTGCGGCGGGGCTTGCACCACTGGCGGTTCCGGCACGATCATCGGCAGCGGCGTATTCGGCAGCCCTTCGTGAACGCGCATCATGACCTGCTGCCAGATCTCGGTGGGCAACCCGCCCCCCGATACACCGGTCAACGGCGTGTTGTCGTCATAGCCCATCCAGACACCGGCCACGTAGTCGGCGGAAAAACCGATGAACCACGCGTCGCGGTTGGCCTGTGTCGTGCCCGTCTTACCGGCCAGTTCACGACCACCAAATTGCGCCCGCTGCCCCGTGCCTTCGGACACGACCTTTTCCATCATATAGACCAATTGCAGCGCGGCATCTTCCTGAATGACCCGCTCGCCGATGCCGCCGCCCGTGCCCATTACCGGATCAGTGTCGCCCTGCAACGTCAGATCAATCAGCCCATAGGGTTTAACGGATGACCCGCCGTTCAGGATGCCGGCATAGGCACCTGTCATTTCAAGCAACGTGCTTTCGGACGCCCCAAGCGCCAGCGCCGGACCGACGGCCAGATCGCTTTTGATGCCGAACTGCTCCGCCACCTGGCTGACCACATCGCGCCCGACACTCTCCGAGACTTTGACCGCCGGAATGTTCAGCGAATCCTTGAGCGCGGTGGTGAGCGTCACGTTGCCCTTGAAGCTGTTGGTATAGTTCTTCGGGCACCATTGGCCTGACCCGGGCACGTTCAGACAATAGGGCGCGTCTTCAATCAGATCGTTCGGCGAATACCCCAGATCCAGCGCCGCTGCATAGATAAACGGTTTGAAGGCAGAGCCGGTCTGGCGCATCGCTTGTGTCGCGCGGTTAAAGGCCCCCGCGACCTTGGTCTTGCGCCCACCGACCATGCCACGCACGGCCCCGTCAGCAGACATGATCACCACAGCCGCCTGCGCTTTGGAACCTTCGCGGACCTTGTTTTCGAACACCCAGCTCAGACCTTCCTCGGCGGCGCGCTGGATCTTTTGGTCAAGGGTGGTCTTGATCACCACATCCTCGGTCGTGTTGCGGGTAAAGAACTCCGGCCCCGACGACATCACCCAATCCGCGAAATAGCCACCCGCCTCGGCCTCTGCGGCTTCTGACAGCTCTGCGGGGTTGGCAATGGCGTTATCCGCTTCGGCCTTTGACAGATAGCCCTGATCCTCCATCAGGCGGATCACGGTTGCCGCACGGCTTTGCGACCGATCAAGATTATTGGTCGGTGACAGCGTGGTCGGTGCGGTCAACAGACCCGCCAGCATCGCGCCCTCGGCAGGCTTCAACGCGGCGGCCGGTTTGCCAAAGAAACGCTGCGCCGCGGCCTCGGCCCCAAAGGCACCGCCGCCCATATAGGCGCGGTTGAGGTAGATCGACAGGATATCATCCTTGGAATACTTCGCTTCCATCGCCATGGAGAACAGGGCTTCTTTGCCCTTGCGCGACAGCGAGGACCGGCGACATTCGGCTTCGTATTCCTTTTCCGTCTGCCCCGACGACGCATCATAGGGTTCACCCAGACACAGCAGCTTGGCCACCTGCTGCGTGATCGTCGACCCCCCGTGACCGGACAAGGGTCCGCGGCCTTCGCTCAGGTTGATCTTGACCGCCGAAGCGATGCCGCGCGGGCTGACACCAAAGTGACGATAGAAGCGTTTGTCCTCTGTCGCGATCACCGCGTTCTTCAGGGCGGGGGATACGCTGTCTGCGGTGACGACGCCGCCGAACTGATCCCCGCGCCATGCAAAGACATCACCATAGCGATCCTTGAGCGTGACAGATCCTCGCGCACGCCCGTCCAGCAGCGCATCGAGCGGCGGCAGCGTGGTGTAGAAATAGCCGACGGCCAACGCAACCATCAGCACCGCCACGGCAGTCACCCGCCAGACGATCGTCCAGATCAAATGGAAGACCCACCGCACCAGCGCGGCCAGCCAGCCAATAGGACCCTTGGGGCGCGCAGGCGCACGACGTGCCGGCTTGCGCTTGGCCGGAGCCTTTTTCGCGACCGGCTTGCGGGGCGGTTTGCTGCCTTTGCCCACGGTGCGTTTATCGGCAACCAAGGGCCGCTTCCGTTTGGATGAATCACTCATATGCTGCTCGCTGAACCATTCTTTTTTTTCGCACTCTATCCTGCACAGCGCGGTTTGTTTAGCGCAGACGCCCCGCTGCGCCGTCTAATTAACGCCCAATAATTAGGCACATTCCCCACAGCGCCCAATAATCAGGCAAAAACGCCCGTCCAGAGAGGCACTAAGCGCGATGCACCCTTCCTTCAAGGGGCACCGGCCGCTCTTTTATCCAAGGCATAACGCAGGAAGTACCTGCCATCTGGAAGAGGGATTATAGGTGAAACTCATTATCGCAACAATCAAGCCATTCAAGCTCGAGGAGGTGCGCGAAGCACTGACCGAAGCGGGCGTGCGTGGCCTGATGGTGACCGAGATCAAGGGCTTCGGAGCCCAATCCGGCCATACCGAAATCTACCGCGGCGCTGAATATGTCGTGAACTTCGTACCCAAGGTGAAGCTTGAACTGGTGGTCGCAGATGCGCTGGCCGACCAGATGGTCGAGACGATCACCCGCACCGCACATACCGGCAAGATCGGCGACGGCAAAATCTTTGTCCTCGACGTTGAACAAGCCGTGCGCGTGCGCACTGGCGAAACCGGCGAAGACGCCATCTGACCCCCACGTCCGAGGAATTGACGACATGACATCACGACTTCTTATTCCCCTTGCCGCCGCAGCGACGCTGCTGCCGTCCTTGGGTTTCGCGCAGGAGGCCGAGTATGCAACCGCGGCTGACACTGCTTTCATTTTCAACACGATCCTGTTCCTGATCGGCGGCTTTCTGGTGTTCTGGATGGCGGCGGGTTTTGCCATGCTCGAAGCCGGCCTGGTGCGGTCCAAGAACGTGACCACCCAGCTGACCAAGAACATCGCGCTTTTCGCACTGGCCGCCATTCTCTACTGGCTGGTTGGCTACAACATCATGTACCCCGGCGACGCGTGGATCATCCCCGGCGTGTTCGGCACTTTTGCAACCAAGGACATCAAGACGGCGATTGACGCGGGCGGCTATTCCAACGCGTCGGATTTCTTCTTCCAGCTGATGTTCTGCGCGACCACCGCATCCATCGTTTCGGGCACATTGGCCGAGCGTATCAAACTGTGGCCCTTCCTGATCTTCACCATCGTGCTGACCGGCTTTATCTATCCGATCGAAGCAAGCTGGCAGTGGGGCGCAGGCTGGTTGTCTGACGCGGGCTTCAGCGACTTTGCGGGCTCCACTCTGGTCCACGCCGCGGGCGGCTTTGCGGCTCTGGCAGGTGCGCTGGTGCTTGGCCCCCGTATCGGCAAATACAAAGACGGTCGTGTGATCCCGATGCAGGGTTCGAACCTGCCGCTCGCCACTTTGGGCACGTTCATCCTGTGGCTGGGTTGGTTCGGCTTCAACGGCGGCTCGCAATTGGCCATGGGGTCGATGATCGATGCCGATGCTGTTGCGCAGATCTTTGCCAATACCAACATGGCTGCTGCTGCCGGTGCCATCGCCGCGCTGGTCCTGACCCAGATGCTGTACAAAAAGCCCGACCTGACAATGGTGCTGAACGGCGCGCTGGCCGGTCTGGTCTCTATCACAGCTGGCCCGCTTGACCCGACGCTCTTCGGTGCGCTCTGGATCGGTGCTGTGGGCGGTGCGATCGTGGTCTTCGCGGTGCCCTTCCTAGACAAGCTCAAGATCGATGACGTGGTCGGTGCGATCCCGGTTCACCTGATCGCAGGCTTCTGGGGCACGCTGGTTGTTCCCGTCTACACCGACGGCACATCCTTTGTGACGCAGATCATCGGCTTTGCCTCAATCGGTGCCTTTGTCTTCATCGTGTCGCTGATCGTGTGGATGATCCTGAAAGCCACCACCGGCATCCGCGTCAGCGAAGAAGCCGAGATCGCTGGTCTGGACGTGTCCGAACTGGGCATGGAAGCCTACCCTGAGTTCTCCAAGAGCTAAGGTCTAAACTCCTGCAGGCAGGCAGAGGCCCGGGCGTTCGCGCCCGGGCTTTTTGCTGCGCGCGTGTTATGCTGGGCAGGGCTGGCAATGCGCCCAAACAAAAACCGCCGCGCCAGATGCCAGCGCGGCGGTTTGAGTATTTTTGAAAGGGTGAAGCGGCGGGTTAGATGCCGACCTCGATGATCGCCTTGGCGAGGATCGGCACGGTTTCGGCGTTCAGCCCCGCGATGTTCATGCGGCTGTCCCCCACCATATAGATGCCGTGGTCTTCGCGCAGCTTGTCGACCATGTCAGACGAGGTTCCGAGGCGCGAGAACATGCCGCGGTGTTCGGCAAGGAAACCGAAGCGGTCAGAGCCTGAGAGACGCTGAAGTTCGCCCGCGAGCTGGCTGCGCAGACCCAGCATGGTGTTGCGGATGTCTTCGAGCTCGGCCATCCAGTCGCTGCGCAAGGCGTCATCGTTCAGGATGGTGGTGACAATGCGGGCCCCGTGATCGGGCGGGAAGCTGAAGTTCTGGCGGTTGAGAAAGGCCAGCGTACCCTGGTTCAGCTTTTGCGCCGAGCTGTCTGCCGATAGCGCCATCAGGATACCGGTGCGTTCGCGGTAAATCCCGAAGTTCTTGGAGCAGCTTGCCGCGATCAGACATTCCGGCACCGCCGCCGCGACCTTGCGCGTAGCCGCCGCATCTGCGTCAAGCCCGTCGCCAAAGCCCTGGTAGGCGATATCGATCATCGGGGTGGCACCGGTGTCTTGCAACACTTTGATCACCGCGTCCCATTCGGCGGCGTTCAGGTTGGCCCCTGTCGGGTTGTGGCAGCAGCCGTGCAGCAGGACCACATCGCCTTTTTGCGCGGTCTTTAGGTCGGCGATCATGCCGTCAAAATCGACGCCACGGGTTTCATCGTCGAAATAGCGGTAGGGGACCATCTCCATCCCCAGATATTTCAGGATCGACAGATGGTTCGGCCATGTCGGGTTCGACACAAACACCCGCGCCTGCGGACGGGCCATCTGGATCAGCTCGAACGCCTGACGGATCGCGCCGGTCCCGCCCGGGGTCGCGGCGGCGGCGACCTGTGCGCGGGGCACCGCATCGCCAAGCACCATCTGCACCATCGCATCGCCAAAGGCGGGATCGCCCGCCAGACCGGTATAGGCTTTGCTGGTCTGGGCTTCCCACAGTTGGTGTTCAGCCGCCTTGACCGCGCGCATGACGGGCGTCAGCCCCGTGGCATCCTTGTACACGCCCACGCCAAGGTCGATCTTGGTCTCGCGGGGGTCATCCTTGTACATCTGCATCAAGGCAAGGATTTTATCGGCGGGCTGCGCCTGTAGGGTTTCGAACATTATGCGTCTCCGGTCGCAACGGGCACGGTGGGGAACATCCCCCATTCTGCCCAAGATCCATCGTAAAGGGACCAATCGGTATGGCCCATCCGTTCCAGTGCCAGCGCGAGTATCGCCGCGGTGATGCCGGACCCGCAGGTCGTGATCACAGGGTGCGACAGGTCAATGCCCGCCGCTTCAAAAGCCGCTTTGGTTTCGGCTACGGATTTCAGTGTTTTGTCGTCGTTCAACAGCTCTGTGTAGGGCAGGTTGCGCGACCCGGGGATGTGGCCAGCGCGCAGGCCTTCGCGGGGTTCGGGCGCGTCGCCGCGAAAGCGGGCTGCTGCGCGGGCATCCACGATCTGCGGTGCCTTGAGCTTGGACGCCTGAGCGACCTGCGTCACATCGCGCACCAGTTGGTTCTGGAACCGCACGGTCATGTGGCGGTCGCGGGGGATCGGGGGCATGTCTTCGGTGGGGCGACCTTCGGCGACCCATTTGGGCAGCCCCCCATCCAGCACGGCGACATTTTCCTGCCCCATCAGACGGAACAGCCACCACACACGCGCGGCCGACAGCAAGCCGGCCCCGTCATAGACCACCACCTGATGCCCGTCGCCCACACCCATAGCGCGCATCCGCGACATGAACTTTTCAGCAGGCGGGGCCATATGCGGCATATCCGACCGCCCATCCGAGATTTCGTCGATGTCGAAAAAGCGGGCGCCGGGGATATGCGCCTGATTATATTCGGCTTTGGGGTCGCGTCCTGCATCGGGCAGATACCATGACGCGTCCAGCAGACGCAGGTCGGGATCCTTGAGGTGCTGCGCCAGCCAATCGGTTGAAACAAGCGTTTTCGGGTTGTCAGCCATGGGTCCACCCCCTTTTAGAACAGGTTTTTCAATGCCTACCCGCGACGGCCCCCGCAAGCAAGAGCCCGCGACTGTGCACATGCAGCACAGGCCGGAAATGGGCATATTGTGTTCCGTTCAGACCCCGAGAGCGGGACGGGGCGTCAGCCGTGGTCTTTCAGCAGACGCTGCTTTTGGCGGGACCAGTCGCGCTTGGCGGCAGTTTCCCGTTTATCGTGCAGCTTTTTACCCTTGGCGATGCCGATCTTGATCTTGGCCATGCCACGGTGATTGAAATACATCACCATCGGGACCAGCGTCATGCCTTTGCGTTGGGTTTCATTCCACAGGTTCGACAGTTCCTTCTTGGACACCAAGAGCTTGCGGCGGCGGCGTTCCTCGTGGGTGAAGGTCTTGGCCTGCGTGTAAGGCGCGACGTAGGAGTTCACCAACCACAGCTCACCATCTTCCACGGCGGCATAGCTTTCGGCGATATTGGCACCGCCGTTGCGCAGAGATTTGACCTCGGACCCTTCAAGGATGATGCCGCATTCGACATCATCGTCGATCGCGTAATCGAACCGCGCGCGGCGGTTTTCGGCGATGACCTTGTAGTTCGGGTCGGATTTGGAAGATGATTTAACCTGTGACATGCCAAGGATGTAGGGCGTTGCGGCCCTGCGCGCAAGATGCCGCAGCGGGCATAACCGCATGGACCGTCAGGCGGGGCGCGCCGGCCCTGCCCGCTTAGTCGCCCAGCTTGGCGTGCACCTCGGCAAGGTCGATCTCGCCCGTGGGCATCTTGTTTGACGGATTGTCGAAATCGTATTTGAACAGCTCGAAATCCTTTTTGAAGATCTCGCGCATCAGATGCATCGACAGATCGTCGAAGTAATCCTCAACCGGGTGGGCGCGCTTGGGGCCGTGGCCTTCGGATTCGTTAAACCGCGGAATGTCGGACAGGTTCACCGCATGGGGCGTGTCGATGGCATCCAGCACGCTTTGCATGCCGTCGTTGAACTTCTCTGTCCAGATGATCTTGTCATAGGTGCCGCCGTTCACGATGAACGTGCTGACATGTCCCGACTGCGCGGACCAGTGGATGTCGGGGTCCATCGGGCGACGCCAGCGGATGGTGTCGCGGGCAAACAGCAGGAAACGGCGGAAGCTGGCGATCTGGTCAAACTCTTGCTTGCCATCATCGCCGCCGACCTCGATCCCGTATTTCTGCACGAGCAGCGGCACCAGATTGCCGCGATACCGCCGGCCATTGCGCTGGATGCCGCAAATCTTGTCGAAGAAAGAGCTGAGGATGCGGGTATATGGATTGCGCACGCAGGTGAAAGCGTAGGATTTGTGGTTTTCCACATTGCGCGTGATCAACGGCTGAGAGTCGTCATGCGCCCATTTGTGCATGCCCGATTTCGCGTCATGGATGTCGCCGTCAAAGAATTCTCCATGGTCCGAATAGAACATGATCTGCCCGATCGTCGAACAGGCGCATTTGGGCACCACGCGGTAGACCACGCTTTCGCTTTCTGTCATCCATGTCCCTGGGAAACCCATAATCGGCTCTGCCTCCTTAATTTTTTCGCACTTATGCTGCCATTTATGGCGACAGAATGGCCTGAAATATAGAAAAAGCAAATATTCGCGGTTTATTCAATCGCTGTTCGCCTTTATCTAACAAACTCGTCCAGAGCAGAGGGGATGCGTGTTTCGCGATGGCCAGAATTGCCTATATCCTTTTGTGTCACAAAGACCCCGTTGCGATCATCAAGCAGGCGGAGAGATTGACGGCGTCTGGCGACTACATGTCGATCCACTTTGACGCCTCGGCCAGCCCGACCGATTTCGCACAGATCACCCAAGCGCTTGGCAAGAACCCCAATGTGACCTTCGCAAGCAAACGCATCCGCTGCGGTTGGGGAGAATGGTCGCTGGTACAGGCGACGCTGAACGCCGTCGAAAGCGCGATTGATGCCTTTCCGCGTGCCACACATTTCTACATGCTGTCGGGCGATTGCATGGCAATCAAATCCGCCGAATACATCCACGACTACCTTGATGATAACGACGTCGACTTCATCGAAAGCTTTGATTATTTCGAAAGCGACTGGATCAAGACCGGCTGGAAGGAAGAGCGGCTGATCTACCGTCACTGGTTCAACGAGCGCACCCAGAAAAAGCGGTTCTACGGCATGTTCGAGCTTCAGAAACGCCTTGGTCTGACGCGCGACATTCCTGCGGACCTGCAAATCCAGATCGGCAGCCAGTGGTGGTGTCTGCGCCGCCAGACCATAGAGGCGGTGATGGCCTTCACCCGCAAACGCAAAGACGTGATGCGGTTTTTTAGGACCACCTGGATTCCGGACGAGACGTTTTTTCAGACCATCGTGCGCCATATCGTGCCCGACAATGAAATTCGTGCGCGCACGCTGACGTTCCTGATGTTTACCGACTACGGCATGCCGGTGACCTTCTATAACGACCACTACGATCTGCTGCTGGCCCAAGACTATCTGTTCGCACGCAAGATCAGCAGCGAGGCGACGGACCTCAAGCGCCGGTTGGGGTTGCTTTATTCTGCCAAGGATGTCGAACTGCAGATCAGCAACGAAGGGCGCAACCTGTTCAAGTTCCTGACCGGTCGGGGTCGGATCGGGCGGCGGTTCTCTACCCGTTTCTGGGAGACGGAGAGCACGCTGGGGCGCGAGCGCGAGCTGCTGATTGTCGTGTGCAAAAAGTGGCATGTCGCCAAACGCGTGCTAGAGCAGATGCGTCAGGTCACCAACCTGCCCGCGATCGAATATCTTTTCAGCGAACAGGACACCCCCCTGCCCGATCTTGGCGGCATCCAGAACAGTTTGGGCAAGCGCACCCGCCACCGGCGGTCCCTGATGCGGATGCTGTTCGACTATTACGAGGCCGACCGGCTGATCGTCTGCATGGACCCCGGCGATATCGACCTGCTGAACGACTTTGCCTCTGACCGGTCGATGACACGGGTTCTCGAGATCGAATGCCAGTTCTCGGATGACTACCTGATCGGCCACGCCATGCGCGTGGGGCTGGCGGGCGAACGCACCTCGGCTGACACGCTGGAACGGCTGCTGCCCACCATCCGGAACGACCTGACCCTTGAATCCGACCGCATCCGCGACGCGCAGTTTGAAAACTACGCCCGGATGCGCGAAACAGCCTCGGCGCAGGACAATGCCGAGGCGCTGGCCGCTTTCCTGCGCATCTCTCCGGAACAGGCGCAGCCCATTGCCGACACACATTATCTTTTCACCGATTAAGGACATCCCATGGCTTACAGCTACGACGACCAGAACATCTTTGCCAAAATCCTGCGCGGCGACATCCCGAACAACACCGTTTATGAATCCGACCACGCGCTTGCCTTTCGCGATATCGAACCCCAAGCGCCGACGCATGTGCTGGTGATCCCCAAGGGCCCCTACATCAGTTTTGACCACTTCGCGGCAGAGGCAAGCGATGCCGAAATCGTGGGCTATGTGCGCGCCATCTCGGAAGTCTGCAAAGCCGAAGGGGTTACATTGGACGCGGGCGAAGGGTTTCGTATGATCGCCAATGCCGGCGCGCATGGGGTTCAGGAAGTCCCGCATCTGCATGTGCATATTCTGGGCGGTCGGCCCATGGGGCGCATGGTGGCGCGCCCCAGCTAACCCGTCACGACATCAATCAGTGCGCAAAAGGCGCGGCGTGATCTTGCGCCGCGCTTATTTGTTTTTACGACCCGCCCGCCAGCGCGCGAAACGGCCCTGCTTTTCGGCGATGTCATCTTCCAGCCGCTCTAACGTCGGATCGATGCGCGCGCGTTTGAACCGACGCCAGCGGACCCAGATCGCATAGACCACCGCGGCAAACAGGATCAGGATGATGATATTCAGGAACGGGATTCCCTTGCTCGCATCCGGCCCGTCCACCACGCGCACGGACACCGCGTTGGGGAAGATCGACAGGAACTCGTTGCGCCAGCCGTAATGCTTGACCGCGACATACTGCGGCGTACCGGCGGCGGATTTCAGATCAGATGCCTCGGCCTGCAGGTTGGTCGTGTCGAATTTGAAATACGGCGGCCAGCCCCAGCCGGTATCCTCGTTGCGGTAAACCATGACGTCGCCTTTGGCCCGACGCGTCTGGATGAAGAAAACATCGCGGTTACCCAAAGCGGTGCTGTTGCCCACATCCGCATGCGACCAGAAGATCGAGTTCTCGCCAAAGTCGATGCGCTTTTCATAGGTGTCGGTGATCCGCACGATATCGACCTGGGGCAGCGTATAGTGAAAGAACGCGGCAATGATCAGCCAGATCACACCCCAGAAGGTCCATTTGATGATCGCCATCGGCGTTACCCCTTAGTTAAAGTTGGTGAGGTAGACGGTCAGGATGACCAGCCCCACCGGGACAATATAGACCCCAAGGATCAGCTTGCGACGGATCGACCCGTCATATCGTTTGAGCCCTCGTTGCACGAAAATGTCGCGATCCACAAGACGCGGCCCGTGCGCCCACTTCTGGTAGAGCTTGCCGCGCCGTACCCGACGCGAATAGATCGACAGGGCGATATAGATGATCGTTAGAACGACGAACCCGATGACGATCAACCTTAACAAAGCCAGCATAATCCCAGCGCCTCTCTTGTGTCCCGGGCCGGGTGTCAGTCGGTGACGGGCCAGACGATCTTGATCTCGCCGCCACTTTCACGTTCTGGCGTTTCCAGCTCACCGCCCAATTGCTGCGCGGCTGCAAGCAGGATGCGCATGCCGAGCCCCGTGCCCGTGGTCCGATCTTTGGGAATACCGGGGCCGTCGTCAATGCAGCTGAGGTGGTAGAAGCCGCCCTTGCGCTCGCCGCGCAGGTCGAGCGTCCCGCGCTTGCGGCCCTCATAGGCGTATTTCGCAGCGTTGGTCATCGCCTCGTTCACGATCATCCCCACGGATGACGCAGAACGGGACGACAGATGCGCCTGATCGACCTCTATGTTCACCTGCACCCCGTCGGGCAATTGTTCACTGGTGGAATGGGCGACCTTCTTCAGGAAGGCTGCGATATCCACCGCGGCACCGGTTTCAGTCAGGTACAACGCTTCATGCAGGCTGCTGATGGTCGACAGGCGGCCCTGAATGGTGTCCAGCGCGGCGCGGGCTTCGGGGGATTTTTCGCTGCGGATCTGGATGCGGATCAATGCCTCCAGGGACTGGAGCGAGTTTTTCACGCGGTGGTCGACCTCTTTGCGCAGCACCTCGGCATCGGCCAGGGCCTTGCGCAGCTCGATCTGCCGCATCGCCTGCCCCGCCAGCACCTTGAGCGCACGGCGCTGAAAATCATTCAGCTGATGCGGTTTCCTATCCAGCACGCAGAGCGTCCCGAGCGGCAGATTCTTGTCATCCTCCAGCAAGGCACCGGCATAGAACCGGATCGAATCCTCGCCGGTGACGAAATTATTGTCAGCGGTGCGCGGATCGGCGGTGGTGTCGGTCACCTCCAGGTAGTCATCGCCCGCGATGGCATGGGCGCAAATACTGTCGGTGATGTCGCTACCGTCAATTTCAAGCCCGACCTTGGATTTGAACCACTGGCGGTCTTCATCCACCAAAGAGATCAGCGCGATCGGCACCTCGCAAATCTCTGCCGCGAGGCGCGTGATGTCGTCGAACCCTTCTTCGGGGGCGGTATCCAGAATATTATATCCCCGCAGCAACGCGAGGCGCATTTCTTCTTGTTCTATCAAAGATGCTTTCATCGGGAACACTCACGAAACAGCGTGCGGAAAGCACTTTTAACCAAGACTAAGGATGCAGACGATAGGCACGGATATGGCCTGACACCCCCATCCCGCGACAGCGATGCGTCAAGATATCGACGTGACAGGGTACGTCAAGCCATATTCCCTGTTTGTACTCGCGGTCACCCCCAACCGCCAAAAGGGCGTTTGCCCCCCGTAAAGGGGGCAGCGCAATCAGCCTACGACGTTGAAATCAGGGCCATAAGGATAGCCGGTGATATTGTCGTTACCGTCTTCTGTGATCACGAGAATATCATGTTCGCGGTAGCCGCCCGCGCCGGGTTGACCTTCGGGAAGGGTCAGCATCGGCTCCATCGAGATGACCATGCCGGGTTCAAGCACCGTGTCGATGTCCTCGCGCAGCTCCAGCCCTGCTTCGCGGCCATAGAAATGCGACAGCACGCCGAACGAATGACCATAGCCGAAGGTGCGGTATTGCAGCAGGTCACGCTCTTCAAGGAAGGCGTTGATCTTGTGGGTCACATCGGCGCAGCTGACACCGGGCTTCAGCAGGCTCATCCCGTATTCATGGGCGGCGACATTTGCCTCCCAGATTTTCAGGCTGGCGGGGTCCACCTCTCCGGCGAACATGGTGCGTTCCAGCGCCACGTAATAGGCCGAGATCATCGGGAAGGTGTTCAGCGACAGGATATCGCCGCGTTGCAGTTGCCGTGCGGTAACCGGATTATGCGCACCATCGGTGTTGATGCCGGACTGGAACCACACCCAGGTGTCGCGGTATTCGGCGTCGGGGAACCGCTTGGCAATCTCAAGCTCCATCGCATCGCGGCCTGCCATTGCGATGTCGATCTCGCGCGCGCCGACCTGGACCGCATCGCGGATCGCATAGCCGCCTACATCAGCAACCTGAGCGGCCTGACGGATCAACGCAATCTCTGCCGGAGACTTGTGCATCCGCTGGCGCATGGTCGTCTCGAACAGGTCGATCATCACCACCGGCTCAAGGAAATCTTCCAGCTTGTCGCGCTGCATTAGCGTCAGGTGGTCCCCTTCATAGCCGATCACCGCGCCCTTGCCCGTAACCGAGGCGACGGCGCGCCAATAATTATCGCGCTGCCAGTCGGTATAGGTGATGTTGTCGCAAAAGCTGCGGCGCCACGGCTGACCGGCGTCGATGCCTGCGGAGATCGTCACACAGTCTGTCTCGGTCACCACCAGCCCATAGGGGCGACCAAAGGCGCAATACAGAAAGCCCGAATAATAGGCGATATGTGCATCGACGTGAAGACCGCCGCCGTCGTTCCGGCCGCATCCATCCGTTCGCGCAGCTCTTCCAGACGCGCTTCGTATTCAGCGGTGTCAAACGGCAGCGGAGACTTCGTGCCGTTATGGAAACGGTACATATCGGGACGGGCGGTTTTGGATGTATTGGTCATATCAGACCCTCCTTCTCAGAAAGGTCCCGGCGTGCAGGACGCAAGGGCCGTGAAATGCAGGACGACGCCATCGTCCCAACCCGCCCCCTGTCTCGCCGATTTGCGCGGCCCGATCAAGGCTCACTTTATGCCAAGCAGCGCTTTCACCATATCGCTGTCGGGGTCTTCCAGCAGGTCGATAATGTCAAAGTGGTGCCGCCCCTCGACGACGAACTGCTTGGCCCCCCACACGCGCGAGAATTGTTCGGCCTGCTCCAGAAAGGCGGGGCGTTCATCGGCCCCGACCCAGATCGTGACGTTCACCCCATGGGGCGGCGTCATGTTCACGGGGCTTTCTGCCGTCGCTTCGGCTTCGTCCAACCGAAGGATGTCGTTCATAGAGGTCTGCAACAGCGGCATCAGGTCTGCCACGGGCGAGATGGACACGATATTCTCGATCCGGTCGCGGACATCGCCGGACAGGATCAACGGGTCGGTCATGCGGGCAACCTGCTGCCCCCCTGCGGAATGGCCGACAAGCGCCAGCGCACCTTGGGTGCGTTTGGCGATCTCGGAAATGGCGCGAGCGACTTGTCCGGTGATCTGGCTGATCCGCACATCGGGGCACAGGTCATAGCCGACCATCGCAACCGCATAGCCGCGCGCCAGGGGGCCCGCCGCCAAATGGGACCAATCGGCAGGAGCAAACGCTTTCCAATAGCCACCGTGGACAAAGATCACCGTGCCCCGCGACACGCCTTCGGGTTCAAACAGATCATAGACTTCGCGGTCGGTCGGCCCGTAAGAGATATTCTTTTGCGCACGAAACCCCAGCTTCTTGCGGAATGCCGCTGCGGCGTCTTTCCAGCGGGGCGGATATGCCTCTGCGTTATCGATATAAGCGGCGTTGGCATAGGCGTCGTCTAGCTGCATGTGGTCCTCCGTCAGCGTCCCGATACGAACTGGAACTAGACAATCATAGCGTTTGTTGCTTTGGGTAACCACAGACAAAAGCGGAGAGATCAAAATGACTGACGCAAAGACTGACCTGAAATCAATGCTCAAGGATCCAAGCCTGCTAGAGACCCGCGCCTATATCGGTGGCGAATGGGTGGATGGCGACGATGGCACCTTTGATGTGGTGAACCCCGCCCGCGGCGATGTGATTGCCAAGGTCGCCAACCTCAGCCGTGCGCAGGTGGCTGGTGCCATCGCCCAGGCGGAAAAGGCGCAGAAGGAATGGGCCAGCTGGACCGGCAAGGAACGGGCCGGCGTCATGCGCAAATGGTTCGACCTGATGATGAAAAACCAAGACGATCTGGGGGCCATCCTGACCGCTGAACAGGGCAAGCCTCTGGGCGAGGCCAAAGGCGAAATCGCCTATGGCGCTTCCTTTATCGAATTCTTCGGCGAAGAGGCCAAGCGAGTCTACGGCGAGACCATCCCCGGCCACCAGCGCGACAAGCGGATCACCGTGATCAAGCAGCCCATCGGCGTGGCCGCGTCGATCACGCCCTGGAACTTCCCCAACGCGATGATTACCCGCAAAGCCGCGCCCGCGCTGGCCGCCGGCTGCGCCTTTGTGGCGCGCCCCGCTGCGGAAACACCGCTGTCGGCAATCGTGATGGGTGTGCTGGCCGAACGCGCGGGCATCCCCGCAGGCGTGTTCAACGTGCTGCCGTCGTCCTCTTCCTCTGCCGTGGGCAAGGAGTTCTGCGAAAACCCCGCCGTGCGCAAACTGACCTTTACCGGATCAACCGAAGTGGGCCGCATCCTGCTGAAACAGGCTGCCGATCAGGTCATGAAATGCTCGATGGAGCTGGGGGGCAACGCGCCGTTCATCGTCTTTGACGACGCCGATCTGGACGCCGCTGTCGAAGGCGCGATCCTGTGCAAGTTCCGCAACAATGGCCAGACCTGTGTTTGCGCGAACCGCATCTACGTGCAGGCCGGTGTCTATGACGCCTTCGCCGAAAAGCTGAAAGCCCGCGTCGAAAAGATGAAGGTCGGCGACGGCTTTGAAGACGGCGTAGAGCTGGGGCCGCTGATCAACGGCGATGCCTCCGAGAAGGTGAAAGAACATGTCGAGGACGCGGTGTCGAAAGGTGCCGAAATCCTGCTGGGCAGCAAAGAAGAGAAGATGGAGGGCAACTTCCTCGCGCCGACCATCATCACCGGTGTGACGCAGGATATGAAAGTCTCGAAAGAGGAAACCTTCGGCCCCCTTGCCCCGCTGTTCAAGTTCGATAACGAAGACGACGTGATCGAAATGGCCAATGACACGATCTTTGGTCTCGCGTCCTACTTCTACGCCAAAGACCTAAGCCGCGTGTACAAGGTCGCAGAGGCGTTGGAATATGGCATCGTGGGTGTGAACACCGGCATCATCTCGACTGAGGTCGCGCCGTTTGGCGGCGTCAAACAGTCCGGTCTGGGCCGCGAAGGCAGCCACCACGGGATCGAGGATTATCTGGAGATGAAATACATCTGCATGTCGGTCTGACCTGCGGATCATCTGGCATTAGAAACGGGCGGCGGGATCATCCTGCCGCCCGTTTTCGTATCAGCCGTTCAGCGCGCGGGTGATCAGCTGGCCCAAGCGCTCGATCCCTTCCGCGATCTTGCCTTCGGTCGAGGTGGAATAGCTGAGCCGCAAGGTATTGCGCCCCGACCCGTCCGCGAAAAACGCGTGCCCCGGTACAAAGGCGACCCGTTCGCTTTCCAGCGATTGTTTCAGCAGATCGGCCCCGTCCAGCGTGTCGGGCAGTGTCACCCAGATGAACATGCCGCCTTCGGGTTTGGTCCAGCTCACCCCTTCGGGCATATGTGCATGCAGCGCTTCCAGCATAGCATCGCGACGTGCACGGTAGGCGCTGCGGATCGTGTCAATGTGGCTGTCGAAATGCTGTTCCGCGACCGAGGCCACGGCGATCTGGTTCAATGTGGCACTGTGCAGATCCGCAGCCTGTTTCATCAGCACAAGTTGCGAGATCACCGGCATCGCGGCGCAGACCCAGCCCACACGCAGCCCGGGCGACAGTGTTTTCGAAAAGCTGCCGCAATAGATCGTACGACAGGCTTCCAGATCACCGTTTTTGCGTTCGGCCTCAAGCGCGAGGATCGGGGGGATCGCGTCGCCGTCAAAGCGCAGCGACTGATAGGCCGCGTCTTCGATCACGGCGATGTCCATTTCCTCGGCCAGATCGATCACCCGCTCGCGCGCGGCGAGGCTGACGGTGGCCCCTGTCGGATTGGCAAAATCAACGGAAAGATAGGCGAACTTGGCCGCGCCGCCTGCCTCTTTCGCGGCGGCGGTATAGTCCGCGCCACTGCGATTGCTCAGCGGGTCCAGCTTGTCATAGCGCGGCTCGTAGGCGTTAAAGGCGCCCAAAGCCCCCAGGTAGGTCGGCCAGCCCACCAGCGCGGTATCCCCCGGCGACAGGAACAGCTTGCCCAGATAATCCAGCGCCTGCTGCGAGCCCGAGGTGATCAGGATGTTGTCCGGCGTCGCCGGAATACCGATCGCCTGCATCTGCGCGGCAATCCAGACGCGCAAAGGTTTGTGCCCCTCGCTGGTGGAATACTGCAACCCCTGCGCCGCCATCGGCCCGTTCAGCGCCTCTGCAAAAGCGTCCTGAAACGCCGTTTTTGGAAACAGATCAGGGTCAGGAATACCACCGGCAAAAGAGATGATATCCGGCTGGTCCAACAGCTTGAGCAGCTCGCGAATTTCCGACGCCTTCATGCGATTGGCGCGTGTGGCAAATATTTCCTGCAGTGACATCCGGCGTTCCTCCCCCGACTGGATCGGGGCACTGTGCCCATTGCGCTATTTTAAGTCAACAACTGTGACCTAGTCCCCATGCGCGCATAAAAAAGCCCGGCGCAAATGCACCGGGCTTCGTCTGTCACAGAGGTGTCGCTTAGTTGACGGTGTTCGCGTCAACGACATCCTTTTCAATCGCCTTTGGTGCACGCGCGATCTGGATCTGGCGCGGCTTCAGCGCTTCGGGCACCTGACGTTCCAGATCGATGTGCAGCATACCGTCGGCATGGGCCGCCCCGGTCACTTGCACGTGATCCGCCAGATGGAAGCGGCGTTCGAACGCGCGGGTCGCGATGCCACGATGCAGATAGGTTTTATCCGTATCTTCATCAGCTTTGCGCGCCGAGACGATCAGCGATTTTTCACGGACTTCAACGCTCAGGTCGCCTTCGGTAAAGCCGGCGACGGCGATGCTGATACGATAGGAATCATCGTCCAGTTTTTCGATGTTGTAAGGGGGATAGCTTGGCTGCGGTGCGTCGTTGGCCATCACGCGATCCATCAGATTGGCAATCTGGTCAAAGCCGACAGTCGAACGGTGCAGCGGTGCAAAATCAAAACTACGCATAGGTATTCATCCTCGTTTGAGCGATAATCATTCAGGCCTTCCACCATGGACAGACCTTGGGTTGTCTGCCGGAACCCTCAACAGGCGTTCCGGTGTCATGCATGTGGGGATGGATAAATCGCGTTTCAAGGGGACAAAATCACCCCTGATGACAAGGTCAGGGTTTGACGAATTTCGCGCCGGTGGTGCGGCGGCGATCCTCTGACGTGATGCGCTTGCTGACAACACCTCCGCCTTGGAACACCCCCTTGCCTGCCACCAGATCCGCCTGAAGCCGGGCCAGCGGCGCGCCAAGCGCGGTACCAAGGGACACTTCCTTGTCCTCGACATGGGCCTTGGCGGATACGACAGACACAATCTGCGGCACCCCGTTTTCAAAGGTAAAGATCGGCGCACCACTGGCCCCGAAATCAACGGAGCATGTGGTCACCAGCACGCCTTCTTGGCGGGCCAGCACGCTGCAGACCTCTTGCAGGGACGGTGCCTCTGACCGGTCTTTGGCATAGCTCACCACCCCTAACTGGTCGCCGCGGCGCGGACGGCGGGCGGTGTCGAAGGGTTTGATCGTGGTATTGCGGATCGGCCGATCGAGTTCGAGCAGGGCCAGATCGTTGCGCACACGGTCCGAGGATACGACGCCGTCGTAGACATAATCGGGATGCACCACCGCACGGCGCACATTGCGATAGGCCCCCGCCCGCCCGTTGCGCCAACCGGCAAGAAATTCTACCTCGCCATGATCAATGCGCTGCTTGCTTTCCCTGTCGTACAGACAATGCGCCGCCGTCAGCACCAGACGGGGCGCGATCAACGCGCCGGTGCAAAACCCCTTACCGCCGATATCCAGACGACCCACGGCCTCCCACGCGCCGGCATCCACCCCCGTGTCCAGCCTGCGCAACCGCGCATCCTGAGCAACCCCGGCCGTCGCGACGGTCAGGCACATGATAGAGATGGCTACCCAACGGCGCACGGATATCGCTCCTACTTCGGTGAGGTCTGGTCTTTAGCCTCTCCTAGCCGCGAGATAAGGCGAAAATGCGGCGAAACCCCTAGCGGAGGCGAGGAATCTGCAAGTTTGCGCCTTTTTCTTGCGACAACGCCGGAGGCTTCGGCCCGCCCGACGCCCAATCCAGCAACTCTACTGTGTGCACCACGGGCACGCCCGCCGCCGATCCGATCTGCATCATGCAGCCGATATTGCCCGCCGCGATCACGTCGGGGTTCTTGGCCTGCAGGGTTCTGACCTTGCGGTCTTTCAACTGCTTAGAGATTTCGGGCTGCATCAGGTTATACGTCCCCGCCGACCCGCAGCACAGATGTGAATCCGCAGGCTCGACCACGGTAAAGCCTGCGCGTTTCAGCAAATCCTTGGGGTAGCTTTTGATCTGCTGGCCGTGTTGCAGGGAACAGGCCGCATGATAGGCCACGGTCAGGCCGTGATGGGCGGGCGCGGGGGCCTTTGGCGCGTCGATGCCCGCGATATCCCCCTTGGCGGGGTTGGGCATGGCGTCTGGGTCTGCACCCCCCGCAAGATCGTGCAGCACCTCGGACACATCCTTGGCGATCGCCGACACCCGCGCCGCATCCGCCGCCAGCGGGCCGTTGCGGAACATATGGCCGTAGTCTTTCACCGTGGTGCCACAGCCCGAAGTGTTGATGACGATGGCGTCCAGCCCCTGCCCGTCCATCTCGGCGCACCATGCCTTGATGTTGCGCGCCGCGGTGGCGTGGCTTTCGCTGGTTTTGCCCATGTGATGGGTCAGCGCCCCGCAGCAGCCCGCGCCTTCGGCGACGACCACTTCGCAGCCCTGCCGTGTCAGCAGGCGGATGGTGGCATCGTTGATGTCGGTGTTCAGCGCCTTTTGCGCACAGCCCGTCATCAGCGCCACCCGTTTGCGCGGTGCCCCCTGCGCCGGGAAGCTCTGCGGGTCATCGTTGCGGCTGACCGGCGGGATCGTCTTGGGGGCCATTTCGATCATCGCACGCAACCGCGCGTCGGGCATCAACCGCGCGAAGGGCCGCCCGATCTTCGCCCCCAGCAGCGCCAGCCGGAACCGCGTCGGATAGGGCAGGATACGCGCCAGAATCCACCGCAGGGCGCGATCGCTGAAGGGCCGTTTGTAGCGTTTTTCGATGTAATCGCGGGCATGATCCACCAGATGCATATAGTGCACGCCCGAGGGGCAGGTCGTCATACACGCCAGACAGGACAGGCAGCGGTCGATGTGTTTGACCGTCTTTTCATCCGGATCGCGATCGTTTTCGAGCATGTCCTTGATCAGATAGATACGCCCGCGCGGGCTATCCAATTCGTCACCCAACACCTGATACGTGGGGCATGTGGCGGTGCAAAAGCCGCAATGCACACAGGCGCGCAGGATCTCGTTGCTGCGCGCCGTCGCGGGGTTTTTCAACTGTTCTGCGGTGAATGTGGTTTGCATGAAAGCTCCGGCGTTGCGGGCACGAGACCCTGACGAGGTAAAGATTTAAGCGGCGACGGTGCTGGCCCAGATCAGACCGAACCAGGGCAGCGTGGTGGCCAAGATCCCCAGCACATTGGTCCAGCGCTGCGTGACGGGGCCGGGATAGGCGCGGCGCAACACCTGCGCGACAAAGGCCAGAACGGCGATCCAGCCCAGCCAGATACAGGCAATCGCCCCCATCGACGCCAGCAGGTTTTCGCCCCAATACCGCGCCACGCCATAGCGTATCGCCATCCCCGCCACGGCACAGAGAAAAGCCAGGAGCACCAATGCACGCAGGCTGCGCCGGTCAGGCTTGCCACGGGTCAAGAGGCGGAACACCAACGGCCCGCCGATAAAGACAACAAGGAAGACCGCAAGCAAGCTCATGCCGCACGGTCCAGCTGGCCCGCGTTGAAGATGCCCTTGGGATCGAACTGCGCCCGCAGGGCCGCTGTCAGCCGCGCCACACCGGCGGGTTCGGGGTGGAACACGCCCAAGCGCGCCTTGCTCTGCGCATCAGCCCGCACCAGCGTTGCATGCCCATCCATCGGCCCGATGGCCGCGCGCAGATCATGGCCCGCGGCGCTACGCAGCCAGATCAGCCCGCCCGCCCAGTCATAGGTCCAGCGCTCTGCCCCCGACCGCGCCGCGATCCCCGGCGCGTCAGAGGGTTTGCACGACACGCGCCACACATCACCCTGCCCGTCGTGAAACGCCGCCACATCGTTGATGCCGGACCAAAGCGCCTGCGTCGCCGCTGCGTCGCGTTGCTCGACCTCTGCCCCCGCGCCGGCGAGTAACGATTGAAGCTGGCTCAGACGGTAGCTGACCGATGCCTCGAACCCCTCTATGCGCAGTGCGGTTTCGCGGGTGGCAGGGTCATGGGCGGCACCTGTCACCTCGAACGGGCTGCCAAGGGCGCGGGCCATCGCGGCCACAGCGGCCCCATCGTCCAGCCCGTGCAACACCAAGGTCGCCTGCGTTTCAGGGCGTGGCAGCACCTTCATCGATACCTCGCTCAGCACACCCAAAGTGCCGTAAGACCCCGCCATCAGCTTGACCAGATCATAGCCGGTGACATTCTTCATCACGCGCCCGCCGTTCTTGACCACGGCACCGCGCCCGTCGACAAAGCGCACCCCCAGCAAAAAGTCCCGCGCCGCCCCGACCGAGATCCGCCGCGGCCCGCTGATATTACCTGCCATCACCCCACCGATCGTCGGCGTGCCGCTGGTGCCCAACAACCCGCGATGGTCCATCGGTTCGAACGCGAGACGCTGGTTTTCGGCGGCCAGCGCCTCTTCGATCTCGGCCACGGGGGTGCCGGGTTTCGCGACCAGCGTCAGCGCACCGGGTTCATACAGCGTGATCCCCTGCAGCCCCGCGACGCGCATGATCTGACCTGTCGCGGGCAGGCCGCGCGTGCCGCCCCCCTGAACCGAGATCGGGCCAGCGGCACCTTTGATCGCATCGACCAGCGTCTCTTCGGATGTGATGGCCATGTCTCGGCTCCTTCGTCGTGCGTGTGATCTGTTGAAGATCAGCAGTTAATCAGGCGCGGGTTATTCCGCCGCGAGCGGAACGGCGCGGCGTGTCTCTGACGCGTCCAGCGGAAAGACCTTGGCGGGGTTCAGCAGCCATGCGGGGTCGAACACATCCTTCACCGCCATCTGCGCCTCCAGATCGTCGGGGGCGTATTGCACATGCATCAGATCGCGTTTCTCGATCCCGACGCCATGTTCGCCGGTCAGACAACCGCCCACTTCGACGCAGAGCTTGAGGATCTCGGCCCCGAATTCCTCGCACAGCTCCAGATCGCCCGGTTTGTTGGCATCAAACAGGATCAACGGGTGCATATTACCGTCGCCCGCATGGAACACATTGCCGACCTTCAGCCCGAACTGATCGCTGAGTTCCTTGATGCGTTTGAGCACAAAGGGCAGCGAGGACACCGGGATGGTGCCATCCAGACACATGTAGTCGTTGATCTGCCCCATCGCGCCAAAGGCCGATTTCCGACCCAGCCAGATCTTGGCGCTTTCCTCAGCGGATTTGGATTGCCGCAGCTCCACCGGACTGTGCCGCTGCGCGATGTCGGAAATCAGACCCAACTGGTGGTCAATCTCCGCGTCGGAGCCTTCGACCTCGATGATCAGCAATGCCTCGCACATGGGATAACCAGCCTTGGCGAAGGCTTCCGTCGCTTCGATACAGGGGCGGTCCATGAATTCGATGGCGACGGGCAAGACACCCGCCTTGATGATGTCAGAGACACATTCCCCCGCGACCTCGTTATCGTCGAACCCGATCAACACGGGCCGCGCGCCTTCGGGTTTATGCAGGATGCGCAGCGTGGCTTCGGTGACGACCCCCAGCTGCCCTTCAGAGCCGCAGATCAGCCCCAGCAGGTCCAGCCCGCCCGCATCCAGATGCGCGCCGCCGACCTCGATCACCTCGCCATCCATCAAGACCATCGTAACGCCCATGAGGTTGTTGGTCGTCACCCCGTATTTCAGACAATGCGCCCCGCCCGAATTCATCGCGATATTGCCCGCGATGGCACAGGCCAGCTGGCTTGAAGGGTCGGGCGCGTAAAAGAAACCGTCTTCCTCGACCGCGCCTGTGACGCTCAGGTTGGTACGCCCGGTTTGCACCTTGATGATGCGGTTGGGGTAATCGGTTTCGATCACCTCGTTCATACGCGCCACGCCAAGGATCACGCAGTCCGCCGTGGGCAGCGCGCCCCCCGCCAGCGACGTACCGGACCCGCGCGGCACGACGGGCACGCCCTCTTCGTGGCAGATGCGCAACACGTCCGACACCTGCTGTGTGGTATAGGGCAACACCGCCACCATCGGCGCACATTTATAGGCGGTCAGCGCATCACATTCATAGGCCCGCGTCTCGCGTTCATCCGAGATGACAGCATCAGCCGGCAAAACCTGACGCAGCCGATCAACCACGCGCGTCTTGCGCGCGATCACGGCTTGGCTGGGAATGGGCATTTCCATGGCGAACCTCCAGTTTGGTAAAATAATATGACCAATTAAAGACATTGGCAACATAGAACCAGTCGGCGTATGCAGCTTAGCATGACTTGGATGGATCGCATCGCCCTGTTTCAACCGCTGGATTATGCCGCTTTGGCGATAATCTTTTGCGCCTGGCTGGCCATTGGCTGGCGCATCGAACACCCGAACCCCGCGAAGCCCTCTGTGTCGCTGATCATGGCGCAATACCGGCGCGAATGGATGACCCAGATGATCACCCGTCAGCCACGTATCTTTGATTCGCAGATGATCAGCACCCTGCGGCAAAGCACGGCTTTCTTCGCCTCTACCAGCATGATCGCTTTGGGCGGGACATTGGCGCTTTTGGGCAACAGCGAGCGTCTGTCGACGGTGGTCGAAGACCTTGCCCTGACCGAGCTGCCCACCGTGGTGTGGGAATTCAAAATGCTGCTGCCACTGTTCTTTCTGACCAACGGCTTTCTGAAATTCGTCTGGTCAAACCGGCTGTTTGGCTATTGTTCGGTGCTCATGGCCGCCGTCCCAAATGACCCCGAGGACCGCCGCGCACCCCCGCTGGCGTCCAAGGCGGCAGAGATCAACATCACCGCCGCACGCAGTTTCAATCGGGGGTTGCGGTCGCTTTATTTTGCGCTGGCCAGTCTGGGCTGGATCGTCGGCCCGATCCCCCTCACCGTAGCGGCCATGGTCACCGTCATCATCATCTGGCGGCGCGAGTTCACGTCACTGTCACGGCGCATTCTATTGGAAAATGAGCAAGGCTAGTCTATATGTCTGTTTTCAGACATTGGTGTATTCATGTACAAATTGATCCTTTCCATTCCGCTGCTGGTTGCAGCACAGGTCGCTGCGGCGGACCCGACCTCCATCAACTCGGTGCGCGTGTCGAAAGAGGGCGGCCTTTATAAGTTCGACGTGACGATCAGCCACAATGATACCGGCTGGGACCACTTTTCGGACGCGTGGCGCATTCTGGATGCCGATGGCAACCAGCTGGCAATCCGCGAATTGATCCACCCCCACGTGGACGAACAACCGCTAACCCGTTCCCTGTCCGGCGTTGAGCTGCCCGCAGGCACGACAGAGGTCGGCATTCAGGCCCGCGATACGCAGTCCGGTTGGGGGAAAGAGATCAAGAAGGTCCAGATCAAGTAAGGTTTGGGCCCTGCCGGACCCCAGAGCTGGCGGATTTATACGCGGTGGTATGGGCCGCCCGACAGGATCGAGGCGGCGCGATACAGCTGTTCTGCCAGCATGACGCGCACCAGCATGTGCGGCCAGACCATCTTGCCGAATGACAGCGCATGATCCGCCTCGCGGCGTAGCGCTTTGTCGATGCCATCCGCGCCGCCGATGACAAAGCACAGATCCCCCCGCCCCTGATCGCGCCAGCCCCCTAGACGGTTGGCGAAATCCGGTGAGGTTTCGACCTTTCCTCGTTCGTCCATCACGCAGATCAACGACCCCGCAGGAATGGCACGGCGCAGCAACGCGGCTTCGGCGGGCATACCGCCATTTTTCTTATCCTCAACCTCGATCACGCGCGCGGGCCCAAGGCCCAGCGCGCGACCGGTTCGATCGAACCGATTCAGATAATTATCAATGAGGTCTTTTTCCGGTCCGGCGCGCAAACGCCCGACCGCACAGATGTGAACACGCATGATCCCTGCCTGAAAGGCAGCTTAATGCGGCATCACGGCTGGGGCTTCTGTGGTCATCCACATCTTCTCCAGCTGGTAGAATTCGCGGACTTCGGGACGGAACACGTGAACGATCACATCGCCTGTGTCGATCAGCACCCAGTCGCCGGTTTCCTTGCCTTCAACCTTGGGCGAACGGCCATAGTCGTCCTTGACCATCTGGGCCAGCTTTTCGGCGATTGCCGAAACCTGACGCGAAGACCGGCCGGAGCACACAACCATATAGTCGCCGATCGCCGTTTTGCCGCGCAGATCGATCTGCACAACTTCTTCGGCTTTGTCGTCGTCAAGTTGGGAAAGGATTGAAGCCAGCAGAGCGTCGCTTGTGGCTGTGTTTTGTTCAGCAGTCATCAGGGCTGCCTGCGGGGTAGCAGTCGGAACTGCATTTGAAAGCGTTGACAGGACATTGTCCTCCTTTAGACGCGCCGACAGTCCCCCGGCGCTGGGGATGTCCTAGAATAGGCACGCCGAAGTGAAATTTCAATGACAAGCGGCCATGACCGGCATTTACCGGCGCGCGCCAGTCGGGACCGTTCCGAGAGCCGCGACACCACCGCTTTGACGGGCCGCCCGTAACGCGGCCAGAGAATGGCATACCCTGACGGGCAAACTCTTGTCCGCTGTGCATTTTTGCCGACGGCACTGGCGCTGTCAGGGGGTACGACGACCACCCTCCTCGCAGCGCCATGAAGGTCTGGCCGATAGGCGCATATGCCACCTGTCCGGCTCGGGCTGGCAGTCGTGCCATTGCGTCACAAAGCTGCCATGCGCCCGCGACAGGGGGATATGGGGGTTCGGGCGCAGTCACGACCGGTTCACGGCCCCGCTGATTCCCGCCGCTCATTCCTGTGTTGATCCAGTACCTACACCGGCGCGGGACAGGGCGAGCTTGCTGTCGTCCAGAACCTTGACCTCGCGCTGCGGGAAGGGGATCGAAATGCCGTGCTCTTTGAACGCATCCCAAAGCGCCAGATAAACATTGCCCCTGATATTGGTCAGACCGCCTGTCGGGTCCTTGATCCAGAAGCGCAGGATGTAATCGACGCTGCTGTCACCAAAGCCCACGATATGACAGACCGGTGCCTTGAAGCTCAGCACCCTCTCGACCCCGCTTGCGGCCTCTACCGCAAGCTTGCGCACCACATGGGGATCATCCCCGTAAGCCGTGCCGAAATAGATATCGAGCCGCACAAAATCGTTGGAGTGGGACCAGTTCACCACCTGACCAGTGATCAGGTCCTCGTTCGGGATCAGATATTCCTTCCCGTCCCGCGTCACGACAGAGGCATAGCGCGCGCCCAAGGTCTGGATCCAGCCAAAGGTATCGCCAAGGCTGATCACATCCCCCGGCTTGATCGACTTGTCGATGAGGATGATGATCCCCGACACAAGGTTCGACACGACCTTTTGCAGGCCGAAACCAAGGCCCACACCAATCGCCCCCGACAGCACCGCAAGCCCGGTAAGGTCAATTCCGACGGCCTTGACCCCCATAAAGAAAGCGATGCCATAAAGCGTCAGCTGTACACCCTTCACCGCCAACACCTGCATAGAGGGGCTGATGTCTTCGTTCTTGCGGATCGTGGCAGCGCTGGTCTGGCTGATGATCCGCGCCACAGAGAAGAACAGACCGATCACCACCAGCGCGGTGATCACCGTCAGCAGCGACAACCGGAAATCCCCGATCGACAGCGCCACCGAATCCAGAAACGCCGAGACATCATCAACCACGTTCAGCGCATAGAGCGTGGCGTAGATCCACAGCCCCCATGTCACCAGACGCCGCATGGGGCGGTTGCGCACCAGCCGCGCCGCAAAGGCGATACAGACCCAGACCGCCACCAGCGTTGCGAATATGCCGATCAGATAGGACCGCGACGGCCAGGTAATGTTCTGCATCACAAGATAGACCGTCCCAGCCAGCAGGGCGAACCACATGAGCCCCAGACGCCGCTTGACCTGCACCACCATGCGCAACTGCCACTTGGACCACCCCTCGCGCGAGCGGACCCAGTTTTGCAGCCAGTTGCCCGTGGCGTGATGCAGCCCCCATGATATCAGCGCAAGCCCGAGCAGGATGAACATCTGGTACTGACGCCAGCCGGGCTGCATCAGGCTTTCCGCCAATCCGATCCCCCCTGCGATCAACGCCTGGATACTCTCAAGGAAATGGGCAAAGGGGTCTGGGGTCATCATAAACTTTCAAGGCAAGAAACTTGTACAGAGCTTCAATGGTGGGACAATCCCGCGCACCGCGCAAGAAGGGATACCCGCGCCCACGCACAACCACGTGATCCGATGCAGCCGCGCCACCACCGTGCCACCACCGCACACCGTCAGAATCCTTGATCACATGGCCGAAAGCGTCTAGCTAAGCCGCTATGACACATGTTTCAGACGATCTGTTCAACATTTGCGACCGCGCCCGCTTGCGCGAACGCTTTTTCGGGGCAACCCACACCGTGCTGGCGCGACTATAAACGCCCGCCCGCGCCTTGGCGCTCGTCTTTCGTACACCCCTATACTTCGCTTACATAACATACGGGAGAGGACCACATGTCCCCCAAAACGCTCTATGATAAAATCTGGGATGCCCATGTCGCGCACGAGGCCGACGATGGCACCTGCCTTCTGTACATCGACCGTCACCTCGTCCACGAAGTGACCAGCCCGCAAGCCTTTGAAGGGCTGCGGATGACGGGCCGCACCGTGCGCCGCCCCGACCAGACCATCGCTGTGCCTGATCACAACGTGCCGACCACGCTGGACCGCGCCAACGCCGCGACGATGACCGAAGACAGCCGCGTTCAGGTGGCCGCCCTTGATACAAACGCCAAGGAATTCGGCCTGCACTACTACCCCGTGTCCGACGTGCGTCAGGGCATCGTGCATATCGTCGGCCCCGAGCAGGGCTGGACCCTGCCCGGCATGACCGTTGTCTGCGGTGACAGCCACACGGCGACACATGGGGCCTTCGGGTCGCTGGCCCACGGGATCGGCACCTCGGAGGTGGAACACGTGCTGGCGACGCAAACGCTGATCCAGAAAAAATCCAAGAACATGAAGGTCGAGATCACCGGCAAACTTGCCCCCGGTGTGACGGCCAAGGACATCACCATGACCGTGATCGGTGAAACCGGCACGGCGGGCGGCACCGGCTATGTCATCGAATATTGCGGCGAGGCGATCCGTGACCTGTCGATGGAAGGCCGCATGACCGTCTGCAACATGGCCATCGAGGGCGGCGCGCGCGCTGGCCTGATCGCGCCGGACGACAAGACGTTCGAATATTGCAAAGGCCGCCCCCACGCGCCCAAAGGCGCCCAGTGGGAAGCCGCGATGGATTGGTGGAAAACACTGTATTCCGATGACGACGCCCATTGGGACAAGGTCATCACGATCAAGGGCGAAGACATCGCGCCAGCCGTCACCTGGGGCACCTCGCCCGAGGATGTTCTGCCCATCACCGCCAAAGTGCCCGCGGCATCCGACTTCACCGGCGGCAAGGTCGACGCGGCGAAACGCGCGATCGAATACATGGGCCTGACCGAAGGCATGGCACTGACGGATATCGAGATCGACACCGTGTTCATCGGGTCTTGCACCAACGGCCGCATCGAAGACCTGCGCGCTGCGGCGGCGGTTCTGAAGGGCAAGAAGATCAAGGACGGGATGCGCGCCATGATCGTCCCGGGCTCCGGCCTTGTGCGGGCGCAGGCCGAGGAAGAAGGGCTTGCCGATATCTTCAAGGATGCCGGTTTCGAATGGCGCCTTGCAGGGTGCTCCATGTGCTTGGCGATGAACCCCGACCAACTGGCACCGGGCGAACGCTGCGCATCGACGTCGAACCGCAACTTCGAAGGCCGTCAGGGCTTTAAGGGGCGCACCCATTTGATGTCCCCCGCGATGGCTGCCGCTGCCGCTCTTACCGGACGTTTGACCGATATCCGCAAGCTCGACGCGTAAGCGGCCAGCAGATCAAAGGACAACAAAACCATGAACAAATTCGACAAACTTTCCGGGATCGCGGCCCCCATGCCGATGGTGAATATCGACACCGATATGATCATCCCCAAGCAGTTCCTGAAAACGATCAAACGGTCGGGACTTGGCGTGAACCTGTTTGACGAGATGCGCTATGACCGCGACGGCAACGAAGTACCGGATTTCGTGCTCAACAAACCGCAATACCGTGACGCGCAGATTCTTGTAGCGGGCGATAACTTCGGATGTGGTTCTTCGCGGGAACACGCGCCTTGGGCTATCGCCGATTTCGGCATCACCTGTGTCATCGCGCCCAGCTTTGCGGACATCTTCTACAACAACTGCTTCAAGAACGGCATCCTGCCGATCGCCCTGCCGCAAGAGCAGGTGGACCTGTTGATGAAAGACGCCGAAAAAGGCTCTAACGCGCGGATCGAAGTGGATCTTGAGGCGCAGACGATCACCAGCTCTGACGGCGAAGTCATCAGCTTCCAGGTTGACGCGTTCAAGAAGCACTGCCTGATGAACGGGCTCGACGATATTGGTCTGACGCTGGAAAAAGCGGCCTCTATCGACAGCTTCGAATCTGCCGCTGCACAGGCACGCCCCTGGGTCTGACCCTCACGGGCCCGGCCCGACGGGCTGGCGCGCTTGACCTAACCACGGGTTGAGCTCTATACATGGTTGTGGGCACCGCTTTGTTGCCCACAACAGACCGCGGGTTGCGTCATTTTCGCCGCAGCTATGATGCAATATCGCACCACACCTGCGCTCAAAATGTCTCAGATCCGCGCGCATCGTCAGGAACGGGCTTGAGGAATGTGGCGAAAGAAGACACAATTGAGGCAATTCTGAGGCAGGCCTTCGACACCCGAGGGCATCAAGTTGGAACAAGCACGCGGCAAAGAATCGTGGCTGGCCAGTTTGGAAGGGTAGTTTTGTGATTGCACGTATATCCGGCGCGGCAGCGCGTGGCATTCTGGTGGCATTGTTGATTGCAACGCCCGCCCTCATGTTACCCGATGCGTTGAGCGATTCCAGCCAGATCACGATGCTGGTGGCGCTGATCGCCTGTTTCCTCACGTTCATCGAATACAACTCGAACTTCCCCAGCATCATCGAATTCCGCGACGCGGCCCCCTTCAACCGGCTGCGCTATGTCTGCTTGCTGGTCACGATCATCCTGCTGACGTTGATCCTGAAGCAAAAGGTCAGCCCCTCGGTTCTGGGCGGTGCCATGACCTCTATCGGGACGATCCTTGGCAATGCGATGGATTTCCCCTTTTCGCCGGTGCGCATGATTGTCCTGATGCTGCCCGAAAGCGCCAGCGACGCACTGGTGACATCGGTCCGTACGTCCGCAGGCATGGCCTATCTGATCTCGCTGATCTCGATGGGGGCGTTTCTGGTGCTGGTGCGCATCATGAATTGGCCAGTGCGTCAGGGGGCCTTTAACGTCTGGGTGAACCTGCCGCTCTTCGACCCGACCGCGGGCGGCGATGTCATCTATCGTCTACAACGGGACGCACGGATCAATATCGCGCTTGGCTTCCTTCTGCCCTTCCTGATCCCCGCAGTAGTCAAAGCGGCGGCCGATCTGCTAGACCCGATTACATTGCAGAACCCGCATACCCAGATCTGGACAGTCGCCGCATGGGCCTTCCTTCCTGCCAGCATCATCATGCGCGGCATTGCCATGGGCAAGATCGCCGAGATGATCGAAGAGAAACGCCGTCGCGCCTATGCCGACGAGGCGGAGAAAGATCACGGCTTGCAGCCAGCCTGATCGCAGGCGTCCTGCTGGCCGCATCCCCCGCGATGGCAGAGCCCTTGCGCATCGCCACCTTCAACACCGAATTATCGCGGGCCGGACCGGGTCTGCTGCTGCGCGACATTGCCAAAGGGGCGGACCCGCAGATTACCGCTGTGACGCGCCTGCTGGCGGATGTTGCTGCCGATATCATCGTGCTGCAGGGGGTGGATTACGATCTTGGCGGCACAACGCTTGGCGCTTTGGCGGACAGGCTTGGCGAGGCTGGCCCCACTTACCCCTACCGTTTCGCGCTGCCCCCGAATGCGGGACGCCCTACGGGTCTGGATATGGACGGCGACGGAAAAGCGGGCGGCGCGCGCGATGGTCAGGGCTATGGCCGCTTCTTCGGCGCGGGCGCGATGGCGATCCTGTCGCGCTATCCCGTGCTGCGCACCGACGTTCAAGATTACAGCGATTTTCTGTGGCGTGACCTGCCCGATGCGCTGCTGCCGCAGACGGACGGTGCCCCCTTCCCCTCTGCTGCGGCGCAAGAGGTGCAGCGGCTTGCCTCGCACGGGGCATGGGTCGTCCCCCTCGACATCCCAGACCAAGCGCCCCTGACCCTGCTGACCTTCTATGCCACGCCCCCTGTGTTCGACGGACCAGAGGACCGCAACGGCAAACGCAACCATGATGAAATCCTGTTCTGGGATCACTATCTTGCGGGCAGCTTCGGCCCGCCGCCAACAGACCGTTTTATCCTGCTCGGGGATGCAAATCTTGATCCGGCGAAAGGCGAAGGGCTGCGCGCCGCGATCCAGACGCTGTTGGATCACCCCGCGCTGCAAGACCCGCTGGCGGGTCAGCCCACCGTCACCTTCGACGGTTTGGGCGATATGCGTGTCGACTATCTACTGCCCTCAACCGACTGGCGCATCGTCGCCGCTGGCGTGGCCCGCGACCCTGCTGCCAGCCGCCATGGCGTGGTCTGGGTCGATCTTGACCGCTAGCCGTTCTTGACCCCTCTGCCTCCCCGCGCTACCCCGCTATCAACGTATTTTTCAGGAGACATCGCATGGCCAACCCCACATTGCTAATCCTCGCCGGTGACGGCATCGGCCCCGAGGTCATGGGCCAGGTTGTTCGCATCATCGACTGGTTTGGCGACAAGCGCGATCTGGCCTTTGACGTGGATCACGATCTGGTCGGCGGTGCCGCCTATGACAAACACGGCACCCCCCTGCATGACGACACGATGGCCAAAGCGCTGGCGGCGGATGCTGTTCTGCTGGGTGCCGTTGGCGGGCCGAAATACGACGATCTCGACTTCTCCGTGAAACCCGAGCGCGGCCTGCTGCGCCTGCGCAAGGAAATGGACCTGTTTTCGAACCTGCGTCCGGCACAGTGTTTTGACGCGCTGGCGGATTTCTCCTCGCTGAAGAAAGACCTCGTTGCCGGGCTCGACATCATGATCGTGCGCGAACTGACATCGGGTGTCTACTTTGGCGAACCCCGCGGTATTTTCGAGGAAGGCAACGAACGCGTCGGCATCAATACACAGCGCTACACCGAATCCGAGATCGACCGTGTCGCACGGTCAGCCTTTGAACTGGCGCGTCGTCGGGGCAACAAAGTCTGCTCGATGGAGAAAGCCAACGTCATGGAAAGCGGCATCCTGTGGCGCGAAGTCGTGCAGAAAGTGCATGACGAAGACTACCCCGATGTCGAGCTGTCCCACATGTACGCCGACAACGGCGCGATGCAGCTGGTGCGCGCGCCCAAGCAGTTCGACGTGATCGTCACCGACAACCTGTTCGGCGATATCCTGTCCGATTGTGCCGCGATGCTGACAGGCTCGCTGGGGATGCTGCCCTCTGCCTCGCTGGGTGCGCCCAATGCCGATGGCCGCCCCAAAGCGCTGTACGAGCCCGTCCACGGCTCTGCCCCCGATATCGCGGGTCAAGGCAAGGCGAACCCCATCGCCTGTATCCTCAGTTTTGCAATGGCGCTGCGCTATTCCTTCGACCAGGGTGATGAAGCCGCGCGTCTAGAAAAAGCCGTTGAGAAAGTGCTCGCCGATGGGGCACGCACCGCGGATCTGATGGGCCCCGAAGGCGGCTCCCCCATCTCGACCTCCGAAATGGGCGACGCAATCCTCGCCGCCCTAGACGCGAGCCTGTAAGACATAAAGCGCAGCCCTGCCGGATGACCGGCGGGGCTGCTTTGCTTTCGCCAGACGCAGCAGACGCTGCCGCATGCAGCAGCCACGCCCGTCGAAGCGGGCCTAAGCGAATGCAGCAGCCGTGACCCTATCCGCGCCCCTGCCGGCGCAGAAACAAAGTCGCCAGAGTGATCACCGTCGTCATCGCAATCACACCGAGATACCGTTCGTAAAGACCGTCAACATCGGTGGGTAGCATGAAAAAGACCGGTGCCGAGACGGTCCAGAGCGCACAGAGACCGACAAGAATTCTGCCGTATATCGCACCGCAGCAGCGCGCCCCTTCTGACATGGACCACGGCAAGATCGCCATAAGAAGGCCAAGAGCATAGACCAGGTAGCTATGGATCACGACGCCATCGCTGTCGTTGTCGCCGTATTCATTCCGCGCGCCAACAAGGAAGACAATCAGCCCCAAGACGGTGAAGCCCACGATCCCGACGCTCCAGCGCCAATTGCCCAGATGAATATGCGCGGCAAGTAAAGCGACCGATATCAGTGAAGCCGAAAACGCATAGATGCCGATATCGACAATATATTCATATTCACCCGCACCAAGATCGCTGATGGTGTCGGCGATCCAGTCGTGGCCCGGAACAACAAAATCCGCGATCAGGATCATCCCCGAAAACAGGATGCAGCCAAATATCGCGTACCATGCAAGGAGGCGCACAAGCCCGGGCCTTTCTCGAACTGCTGCGTCGCCGATTTCGTTCTCCATGTACAATTTACCTTTTAAAAATGAAAAATTCCGATCGTAAGCTTTTCGTAAGCTTACGCTGGTCATGAGCACGCATCTAAATCTGCGAAAGCTCTATTATGGCCTCTGTGAAGACCCTTTTATCCCGGCTAGCCGTTCTGCGTGAACGGATAAGCATCTCCCCCGTGCTGCTGACCAATACAGGCAGGCCGCCCCCTTACCTCCACGCGTTCGGCTTTCCCCGCAAATAAGGCACGTTCTCAGGTAGTAATGGTGACCCCGGCAGGATTCGAACCTGCAACCTGCCCCTTAGGAGGGATGCGTTCATAGCGCTATTCCTTTTGTGATTTCTTACTGTTGGGTATTTGTACAGCGTCATCCTGTACGTGGTTTGTACGAAAACGGGCCCTGATGTCGGCCTCATCGGTCTCGGCGTGAGCATAGATGCGCATGGGCAAATTGGGGTCTGACCAACGTCCTGCCTTGGCAGCTGTGACTGGATCAACGCCTTGCCGGACAACAAGCTCCGTGAAGAAGCCGTGCCGTCCAGCGGGGTGGGCAGAAAGGTACGGGATCCCCGCGCGTTTGCAGATCGTCTTCCAGCGCGTGTTGTAACCGGTGGAACTCCCATAGCCGAAAACACGTGCCTTCATCAGTTTGCCGGTCTTGCGGTTCTTGGGGCGTTTCGGCGGCAACGCCAGAAGCTCGTCCATCATCTGAGGTGAGACGGTGATCCAACTCTCTGGATGGCCCTTTTGCGCCTTCACTCGGACTTTGTTTTCGTGCGGTCGAAGGTCATCAGGCTCCAGTGATACGGCCTGATCAATCCGTGCAGCCGTCTCAAACATGAAACGGACCAGCGCGGCATTGTACGGATCAGCAGCACCGCAAAAGGCTTCGATCCATTCCTTGTCAGCTGGCGTGCGCTCTACACGGCTAAGCTTCCCGCGCCGCTTGTCCTGCGCGATCCGCTCGAATTTATCATAAGGCTTTACGCGGATCAGAGGTGTGCCTTCCAATTCGTGCGCATTGTTGATCACCGCACTCGCGGGCGTCACGATTTCGCGCCACCAAGTATCGGTCGACGCTTTGGGTTTCAGTTTCGGCCCAAGGCTCTTCAATAGCGCGCCAGATATCGCACCGAGCGACAAGTCACCGATTGCTTCGACAATCGGGATCAACTGCTTCGCTGCTTTGGGGGACGCGTTGTAGAGCATGATTGCATCAGAGAACGTCTTGCTCGGTTCGTCGCCTACGACATAGCGACGGATCTGACGTTCGGTCTCATCGTTTATCCAGTCCCGTGCGCCCTCTTCTGTAGATGCCTTAGTGCTTCGCCGGTATGGGCCGGCGATTGGCCTGCCGTTGTATTCAATCCACCCCTTGGCCCAGTAGACACGGCCCCTCTTGTAAATTTGGAGCGGCATGACTGGCCTCCTTCAAAAATCGTATCAATCTGCGCGGGCGTGATCAGCATGGTTCGCCCAAGGCGATAAAATGCACCCGTCTCATTGGCGCGTTCGCGCAAGGTACGTTCCGAAATATCGATCCCCATCCCGGCCATAACTTCGACCCACTGCGCGGGCGTCTTTCCAAGCCCCAGGATCTGTGAGCTATCTGAATAGTTGGTCTCGGCCATTTCAGTCGTCCTTGTCCGCTTAAGTTGAGTCAGCGACGCGCATGGAATCGCTTGTTCTGCACCTTCTGACGTGGTCAGATGTGATTAACTGTAAATGTTCGTCATTTTTTGCAAAGTTCGCGAATTTCGACGAAGTAGTCAATTGGAAATTTCAGATGCCGCAGAAACATGCTGATCTTTTTGCTGCAATGGGTGCCCGTCTCACCATTGCTCGCAATGAAATCGGCTTCTCACAAGCGGCCATGGCGGAAGCTATCGGTGTCTCACCGCGCGCGTATCACAGCTACGAAAAAGGCCAGCGCGGAATGCCCGTAGAAGCCTTGGTAGCGATGGGTGAGCGGTTCGAGGTGGACGTGCCCTGGCTACTACTCGGCACCAAATCCATTCGGGCTGGACATGATTTCGAAGCGCTCAAACACATCGAAAGCTCGCTGGATAAGCACCTCACCGATGAGGGCATAAAAATCAAAAGCGAAAAGCGCGGGGCCATTGTTGCGCGCTGGTATCAATCGCATGTCGAAGGTCGTGAAGTGACGGATGATGACGTGCACACATGGATCGAGCTGGTAAGGGAGTAATCTGGTGAACAAGGCAAGCAAACGCTGGAACATGTTGCGACACTCAGTCTTGGAGCGCACCCGTCGCGAGGTGATTGAACCCCTTGGCCCGCTTTACCTGATCTTCCTGGGAACCAGCGTGTTCTACCTGATCGGCTTGGGGCGACTATCATTGGCGCAGCAGACCGCTGAATACTCGGTTTCGGCCGCCATCATGATTTTTGCCATCGCCACAGCAGGCCTAGCACTTCCATTTTTGACAGGTGCGGTGCTGACCCTACGCGCGGCCGATCGAAAACTGGAGCGTCTTCAACGCGGGTGATCCGATGGCCTTCGGTATCTTCATCCATCGCAGCGACTCGATTTACGACGACATTCCCTCGGAGCGGTATCAGTTTCCCAAGCAATACCTCTCTCGCGCCCAACAGTGCGAAGGGGATTGGATAGTCTACCTGGAGCCAAGCAAAGTCAAAGAGACCAAAGGGTACTTTGCTGTCGCCAAGGTTCAGGAAATCATTCCGGATCCAAGGAAGCCAGACATGTTCTTGGCGGTGATAGAGCCAGGAACGTATCTTGATTTCGGCGACCCTGTTTCATTTCGAGACGAAAACTCAATCGTCGAACAAGGCTTATTGAACGATCAAGGCAAGATTTCCGGGCGCGCGCAAGCCGCGGTCAGAACCCTTGCCGCTGAAGACTTTGCTCGAATTATCGAACGCGGCCTTGGACGGGATGAGGACATCCTGCCACGCGTGGGCGACACGATGCAGTTGCCAGGGTTTCAGGACGCGCAAGCACCTTTCCAACACATGCCTGCACGGGAACGCGTCAACCAACTGACCAATCGCGCGGTTCGCGATCGTAATTTCAGAAAGAACGTCCTGCGCGCCTACGGCGAGCGCTGCGCTATAACTGGTTTACGTCTCATCAACGGCGGTGGCCGAGCTGAAGTGGAAGCCGCTCATATCAGACCGGTAGAGCATGACGGCCCCGACATCGTCAGCAACGGGCTCGCCCTGTCTGGAACTGCGCATTGGATGTTTGATCGCGGCCTCGTCGGGTTAGCAGACGACCTGACTATTCTGGTTTCCCGGCAGAGCAACGACATCGAAGCCGTGACGTCGATGATCAACTCGTCCGGCAAGATCTTGGTGCCGGACCGCCTCGCTAACCGACCAAGGACTGAGTTTGTAACCTGGCACAGAGAGAATTGTTTTAAGCAGTAATGGCCTATCTATTTTTAGACGACAGCAAGCACCATAGATCTGGATTTTCACTTGCCGCATTCGCCATTTGCGATGTGGATCCCACAGACGAAATGAGCACCCTTTTCCGCAAGCACGGCTTCGATCCAAGTACGTTCGAGTTCAAATCTTCAGCGACAATGAAAGATGATCATGACCTTCAAGCGCTGCGCGATAGCTTGAAGCACTTTATCGCACGCAACTGCAAAATGGCCCTATGCGTCGTAGATAGTGCGGAAGACACTAGGAAATTAGGCCCCGCTTCGCTGACGCTTTTGCGTAGCGCACTGAAGCATCCTCGGCTCGAGGGCCAGCAGCATGAGGTCTACTTTGATGAAGGCCTCTTCAAACATAAAGGCGCGGCTGAGGCTTTAGTTGCAGGCGACGCGGAACTCCGAGACTGCAACTTCCACTTTGAACAGGATTCCAAGGCGGTAATGGGGATCCAAATTGCGGACATCATGGCCCATACGTGCAGCATTATGCTGTTGGAAGCACTCGGTGATATTACTAAAAAGGTGATCGTCAACGCCCCTGGGGACAGTGTATATGATGGTCTCGAGGTCGAGCTCGGCTTCGAGATGTGGGCAGGGATCCGCTACGCATTTCTCAGCCAAAACAAGCCGAACCCAAAAGACGATTTCGACCTAGCAAACGTCGACGTTTATCCTTGGGGGTTATTCATTGATGAGAGCGTCGACGAGCGGGTCGCACCAGTTGTGATGGAGCGTTTTGGAGAAAACTACTTGGGTTGTATTCATTGACGACCTTGAAGGCAAAATCTGGCAGACTGGCAAAGCTTCTGGCGAAAGAAAACTATATTTGGTGGACAATCACCGACCTGAACACCAGCGAATACAACAAAAAGATCCATTCAAATTAGTGGCGAGTTTTGAAAATGAGCGTAGACAGGACCGAGGTTGAGAGATTTCTCAAAAATTGGGCAAACACCAAATCAAAACCCCATTTTGCGGTGCTAATCGAAGGTCGGTGGGGTTGCGGAAAAACCCACTTCGTTACAAAGCTTCTGGAAGATGATGCTTTTACTGACCGCAAACCCATATACCTTTCGGTCTTTGGCATTACTGACATCCAATCTCTTGAGACCAGTCTCTTCTATGCCAGTGCCAGCACGGTCACCAAGACGTTGCACAAAGGGGTTGGGCTTGCGGGGTCAATATTCAGCGGGGCGCTTACGCTGGGTACAGGCGGCATCTTGGGAGGAACCGCGAACCTCAACAAGGTGGTGGATGCGGCTACTTCACAACTCGAACAATCGGCCAAGAACATGGACGGGGCATTGTTGGTTCTTGATGACTTGGAGCGCTGCCAAATCCCAATGTCAGAGCTATTGGGCGTCGTGAACCGATTTGTAGAGCATGGTGATACACGTGTGATTCTATGTGCGAATACCGACGATTTGCTTGACGACCATTTTATTGCTTTCAAAGAGAAGGTGGTTGGGCACTCTTTCTTGCTGGAAAGCGATCCTGACAGCGCACTGGCATCGTTCATTACCGAGATCGGACAGCCCAATGCCCGTGAACTCCTACTGACCTACCAAAAGGATATCCTTGATCTCTATGGTAAGTCGGGGTTTCACAACCTTAGGGCCTTGCGGCAGTTTGTTTGGCAGTTGGCTTCAATTCTTGAGAAGATGAAAGATGGCTACCGTCAAAATGACAAGCTGGTTCAGAACCTCATCATTCAATTCTTCATCTTCTTCATCGAGTTCAAGCTCGACCTGTCGGATGACACTTCAACTCTGACGCCCCAAGACTTGCTGGGCAAGTATGACGAAGGCAAAGACGAGGTTCGTCATGTCTACGAGTTCTCATTCGACAAAGACAAGGAGCACACCCCTAAACAGCGCGTCTTTAAGAAATATGAACAACACAATGGGATCACGACAGTCGTCACTGTCCAACAATGGATTTCGATCCTGACCTCTGGGATTGTTGATGCGGAGCGATTGAATGCCGAACTAGCCCAGTCAGACGAGGTGGCGGGCGTAGCTTCTTGGCCGTCCTGGAGGAGGTTGTGGCACCTCTATAGCTGGGATTTCTCGGATGATTCAGAGCGCGAATTCTGGTCCGATGTCGAAGACATGCAATCGCAACTGAAAAACGGCTGCTACATCGAAGTTGGAGAGTTCCTTCATGTCGTTGGCGTATCCCTAATGCTGGCGGATCACGAACTGATTGATCAAACAGTTCCCGATACGATTGCAGCGATGAAGACATACATTGATGAAAAGTTTGTCCCCCGGCTTACGGATGAGCGTTGTCGAGGTGTCAGTGAAAGGTTTGGCCGTCACTTAGATTCATATGACGGCCTTGGCTTCATCGGGCGTGAGGACGATGAGTTTAGGGAGGTACTGAACTATCTGGTGGAGCAGATGGACGCATGGCACCAAGCTTGGCTGAGTGGAGATGCTGGCAAAAAACTTCTAGAGTTTCTTTCTGAGGATTGGATACGGTTCTTTGGAAACCTAACCGTCATCAACCACGCGCCTGAACAGCGCTATTTGAATGTGCCGATACTGGCGACCATTGACGCGGCGACCTTTGTCGATGCCTGGTTCAGTCTATCGCGCCACGACGAACGGCTCGTCGTTGGAAGCATTAAGGACCGCTACGAATACCGGCTAGAACTTTTGGATGCTGAGGGTCCCTGGTGGAGAGAAGTCCAAGTTGAACTGAAAAATCGGGTTGCAAGCTCAAAGAGCAAGCCGAGGAATGTCCAAATCAACAACCTGATTGACCACATCAACTCAACATTCATCGAGAAGTGGGAACTACGGCAGTTTGAAGAGTTCACAAACGGAAATTCAACTGACCTTAGCTGGATGACGCGAAAGCGGGTCAATAGCCAATGAGATTTCACGCAAACGGTCCAATCGTCCCTGATGTCTTACTGGAACGCAGTGATGCGGGCCGAGTTGTTTTCCTCTGCGGCGCTGGTGTTTCATTGCCGTCTGGTATGCCGAGCTTCATCGGCCTAACTCAACATGTTATCGACTTCTTTGATCCACCGGAGGAGTCCGAAATCATGCGGGCGTTCCAACCCTGGATTGATGATCCGACTGGCACAAACATGCCACTGGACCAAATCTTCAACCTGCTTCACCTGGAATACGGGCGCGATGAGGTGAATGCTCTCGTCACGGAACGCCTTCAGGCTTCGGCAGGAATTGGTTCAATTGGCCATCACCACAGCTTGGTCAAACGCATCTCAACCAGTCCGAACGGCGTACCACAGATCATCACCACGAACTTTGATCTGCTATTCGAAATGGATGGTGATCTGGCAACATTTTCACCTCCCGCTTTTCCTGATCTGGCGTTTGGGCGTTCGGTGGAAGGTATTACCTACCTGCATGGACGGCTTGCGAACACCGACGCTGACCAGCACCCGTATGTCCTAAGCAGTGCTGATTTCGGACGGGCATACCTTTCGGAGGCTTGGGCCACGAATTTCATACGCAATCTACTAGAGCATTACACGGTGGTGCTGGTCGGCTATCAAGCTGAAGATCCACCGATCAAATATCTGCTCCAAGGTTTGAACCATGACGGGCAGTTTGATCGCACGCGAATCTATGCTTTTGACAAAGGCACACCTGAAGATATTGAAGCCAAGTGGCGTGATCGTGGTGTAACGGCAATTGCTTACACCGATCATCCTGACCTTTGGCAAACTATGGAGGCATGGGCAAATCGTGCAGACGATCCAAGGGAATGGCGACGGGCGGTAATTGCGACAACAGAGCAGGACCCAAAGTCACTTTTACCATACCAGCGCGGTCAAGTTGCGCATGTGCTGCGCTCCGTACCTGGTGCCAAGTTGCTGGCTGATGCTGAACACCCAACTCACCCAGAATGGGTATGTGTATTCAGCGGCTTGATTCGCTCGACGAAGCGGGTCAGCGGGTATGGTGATGATGCTGAGGTCTTTGAGCCAAGTGTTGCCTACGGATTGGACGATGACCTTCAGAACCTAACTGATGAAGACTATCGTCGTGGAACCTTCAACGATGATCTGTTGTCGTGGCGACATGGCGATGAAAACCCAACTGATGCACATCGACTTGGTGGCAGAACACCAGACGGCCACACCAGTACCCCACCACGTCTGTGGCATCTGTTACGATGGATCGGAGATCATCTATCCAGCCCTGTTATTGCTTGGTGGGCAGTTAAGCAGAATGGTCTGCATCCACGTCTGTTGAACCACATCGAATGGCGTTTGGGTCAGAGCAATGAACTCGATGACAAAGCTCGGCACATCTGGCGCTTGATCATTGATCACCACAAAGACCCTCGGACCCGCGAATGGGATGGCGACTGGTTTGATTTGAAAAGACGGGTTGCGAACGATGGTTGGTCCCCAAGCGTTATTCGTGAGTTTGGTCGTGTTGCTGCACCAAAGCTGGACATTAAACCACCCTACAGCATAGCAGGTGCGCGCCCTCCCACAGCGGACTGGTCAGACATAGAACTTGGTCACCTTGGACAATTCGAAGTGAAGTTCTTAGAACGTCACAAAGATGATCTGACCGTACCTGACGAAGTACTTCCTCAGGTATTTGGCCTGCTCGAAGGCGCGATGAAGGCTGCATCAGGGATGCTATCAGATATTGGTACGACCTACTTTGTCACGCCAACCTGTTACCCTGATCGTGAGGTGGATGGGGAAGATCGGCACAACGAAGCCGCCGACGCGTTGAAGTTCTTCGTTGAATTGTTTGAACGACTGCTACAGGCCGCACCAGATATTGCACTGGGGCATTTCCTGACGTGGCCTGTTGAAGACAAATTCTTCTTTAAAAAACTGGTCCTCTACGCATTGTCCAAAGAAGACTTGTTCGGGCCTGAAGAAGTTGCAAAGCGTGTCCTTGCACTTCGCCAGGATATTTTCTGGGACTCCGATGTAGCAAGAGAACTGATCTTCCTGCTGGTTGACAGATGGTCCGCGTTTCCAGAACCGCTTCGCTATCAACTGGGAGAACGGCTTCTCAGCGGACCAGACCAGGAAAGCTACTGGTCTGATGAAGTTTATCCGAGCAGGCGTGACGAGTTTGTCGCAAGATATGCACGCTACTTGGAAATTCAGGGATGTGAACTTTCAGGCGATCAAAGTGAACGTCTTGCTGCGATCATCGACAGCATCGAGAACTGGAGCGACGGATGGGCTACGTCCACGGTCACAGAACGTGGGTCTCATGTCGGTTTTGTCGGTACGGATGAAACTCCCGATGCAGTTGTTGACCTTGCGGTGGACGCGATTATTCCTCGTGCAAAAGAGGACCTGCAACGCGACTTTGGGAGCTTCACGGAGAAACGTCCCTTCACAGGACTGGTAAAAGCAAACCCGCGCAAAGCTCTGTCTGCGTTGTCGGTCGCAGCCAGGACGAAAGACTACCCACAGGTGTTCTGGTCAGCCATGATCAATGAGCTTCCTGATGACATCGCACCTAGGCTCCGAAGAGTGTTTCTGCACCGTCTTGGCCGCCTTCCTCTTACTGTGATCGTGGAGTTGAGACACACTGTCTGTCGGTGGCTGGAACAGAACATCACAAAGCTAATCGAGTTCGATGACGAACTTGCTTGGGCCGTGTTTGATCATGTTGTGGACGGCGTTGTCGGGGGTGGAGACAACGCGACCGAAAGCGGGATAGGAAAAGTAAGCCGCGGCGGTGAGTTCATCCCCCAATCGCGTCGCACATACCAACACGCCATTAATGGGCCTTTGGGAATGTGTGCAGAGGCTTTGTTCCATGCCGTACCTGGTGAAAAGCAGGAACAAAATTCGCTTATCCCAGACCACATCAAAACTCGAATTGAACGCTTGTTTGCTTCGCCAGGAGAGGGTTCCGACCACGCTGTTTCTATCACCTTCAGCAAGCTGAACTGGTTGATGTACGTTGATCCAGAGTGGGGCGAACATCGCCTCGTTCCTATGTTAGCGTTCGACCATCCCGCCGCCGAACCTGCTTGGAACGGATTCTTGTGCAGCAGTCGGGTTCCGTGGTCACCTCTTGCAGTCCTAGTTAAGCCATTTCTGCTGCAAGCTGTGCCATGGGTTGAAAACCAGATATGGGATCGCGATCTGGCAAAGGTCATCACCCAATGGTTGGGGTGGATGTACATCTTCAAGCGTGATGAAGACGACGGGCTGACAAAGCAAGAAATGCGACGCGTGTTGCGAGAGATGTCCGATGACACACGCAATCAGTTTATTTGGTGGTTGGGACAAGTCGGCCAAGGGAACGACGACGGTTGGGAGACTCTAGTAGCGCCCTTCTTGGATGAAGTATGGCCACGAGAACGCATCTATCGCACTGCGTCGTCAGTCGACTCGTGGATTAGTATGCTTGACGATACTGGACCCAGTTTTCCAGTGGTGTACGCCTCAGCGAAGCGTTTCTTGGTCCCGGTCGACTCTGACCATCATCCGTTCTACCGTTTTACCAGAGAGGTCGGTGAAGACGAACCAATCACAGCGCAGTTCCCAGCGGAAACACTCGATCTACTAGACACTGTAACACCACAGGTCCTGAGCCGAATTCCCTACGAGTTACCGAAAATTCTGGCATTAGTGAGTGAATCATCGCCAGATCTAAGGGCGGATCATCGCTACCTGAGACTAATTGATTTGGTTGAAGGGATCTAGGCGAGACCAAAACCTCAACGTCCGCTCTTTGGGATTGCATAGGGTGCATTCTCACTGAAAAAAGCGTCCGAAACGATGCTAGTTATTCTTTCCCCACCACAAACTCTTGCCCTAAATGTATCTGCTTCGCGTTCAAATCTAGCTCACGAATGATGTATTGACCCGCACTGCCGGTGATATGGCGACGATATGTTTGGCCATACTGATCGATGAACAGACAACGAATGTCGCTATAGTCACCCCAGACGCCGGCGACTGCCATCAGGGGAATGTCATCCGGCAATCGGTCGACTTTTTCATAGTCGCGATAATCGATGCCGTATTCTAGGGCTTGCCGGAAACCGAGCGTGAATTGGGTGTGGTCGAATTGCATTTGGTGCCTTTCTGCGTCTTGCAAATTCGTCAAAGCGAGTGTCCCGAGCTCCGGTAGTTCTCACGGGCATCTAGCTCTCGTTCAGCCGCTTCTCGGCGTCTTTCGCTAGTTTCCAGCTGGTCTCTAACCCCGCCTGCAGCGTCGCGTAATTCTGTTCCTCGCGCAGCAAGTCGGCCAATGTGGTGACGGACGTGAGATGTGATTTCATCAATAGCGCCACGCAATGTGCCAAGCCATTCACCTTGCTTTCGATCCTGCTGGTCGAGCGTTTCTCCAAGGCGTGCAATTCCTTGGCTGAGCTCTCGCAGGCCGTCACCAATCGTTCGACGGATGCGAGCAATTCGCGCTCCAATGCTGTCAGGGATTGCGTCATCTAAGGCTCCTTGATCTTGATGCAGATGATCGGCGTCTGCGCCAATGTGCAGGTCTTCAATTCGGTCCGGTTCGGGTCCAGCGTCACCCATGTCTGCCCTGCCTGTTCGATCCGGGTCAGGCCAAGCCTCGACATCTCCGAGCGCATGATCAAACCCGTCCAAAACCAACTCGCCAGTAGCACTGTCGCGATCCAGGCTGAGACCATCCCCACGATCACCCAGGGCGAGATCGTCAGCCAGCGCCGGATCGTCTCGCTCCGCCTCTCCAACTCGCTCTTGCTGTCGCTCAGAAAGAACCTGATATCGGTCTCGATTGTATGCAGCGCGCTGGTCGCAATGCTGCTGAAATCGCTCCTGAAGCTCTCCAGCTGAGATGCCATCAAGGCGGCGTGTTCGCTTCGGATCGTCTCCAAGTCCGCGTTCAATTTCTCGGCGAGGCGGTTCGGCTTGCCAGTCGTCATGAAAAATCTCTCCTTTCAAACGCCAGCGCTCGCCGGTGTCAGGGTCTTTAGCGGTGATGTAATTCTTGCTGGCACGAGGGATCTCGAAGCCCGCGTCAGTGAGTGCGTCGACCATGCTGGCTCGGTCGGTGATGGTGCCGACGCTGATCTGATCGAGGATCCAATCGTGCAGAGCCTCACGACCTTGTGCGCGAGTTGGGGCCTCAATCGTCGCCCTCACTTCGCGGGCGCGTTCTGGCTCCAAAGGGTCTGCCCAATCGTGGGTCTTGTTCATCAGATCGCGCAGGCTGGAAAAGGCGCTCTCATGTCCTGGTGGCGCGATGTTCAGCGCCTTGCCGATGCTGAGCTCAAGGCGTGGCGCGCAGAAGTGCAGCTCGACGTTGCCTTCGTGCGTATGCCGCACCCAGAGGCAATCGAATTGATCCCTGTCCAGCCCAGCAAAGGCCAGAGCCTCAAATAGCTCAATGGCCTCTTGCTGGGCGTCGGGGCTGGGATCATCGCTCTCGGCAAAGCTGATCACGCCTGCCGTATAGCTCCACTTGTTGGGGCTCGCATCGATCAGGTCGCGGGTTTGGTCGGGGTTACCGTGCAGTACCTCGGGCAGCGGGTCGCGGATCTTGGTTTGCGGTTTACCGGTGTTATCGCGGATCAGATTGCGGTTCTCGTCATAGGCCAGAACTTCGCGTGCGGTCAGGTAGCCGACGGGGGCCGCACCTCCGCCCGTGCCCGTGGAGAAGAACGAAATGATCATTCTTCACCGCCTATATGTGCCGCTACGATCTGCGCCATCTGCCGTTCGATGACCACCAGCTGAGCCGTGACCTTGAACGCCTCGATCTGGCTCGCGCGGCCGGATTTGACCGCGCCGTTGATCCAGCGCGACAGCTGATTGAGATTGCCGCCGACACGGGCAATCGCAAAGGTCAGCTTCGGGTCAACACGAGGGATGGGCTTGCGCCGACGTGCCTCGGTCAGCCCCAAGGCCTCGCGCATCAACGTGGCATTGGGCAGGCCAGCGGCGTGCGCCTTGGCCACAAGCGCTGCCTTTTCCGACGAGGTGCATCGAAAGATCACACTCTCGGAAAGGCCCTCTTTGACGCCGCTTGCGCGCGTCTGGTTGGGGTTTGAAGGGGAGGCTTGCCGCCCCTCACAAGTCCCGCCGATGTAATCGGTGGGTAACCTTGCTCTCTGCTCTTGGTGGGGATCGGTCGAGGTCATGTTCTGAGCCCCGCCGCCTCGATTTCAGCAGGGCTGACCAGGTTTGCGGCCAGCAAAGCTGTCACTTGTCCGGGTGTGATGTGGCGGCACAGTGGATGTTTGTCTGTGACCCAGTCGGCCAAGCCTTTCAGCAGTTCGGCTTCTTTGGCCTTGCCCGCTTCTCGCGCCTCCTGAACGTTCTGCAGATACTTCAACCAACGGCCAGAGGTGAACCAGTTGTCCGAAAAGCAAACCTTTGATCGGGTAAAACCCTCGCTCTCATTCGCATAGGCCTGCACGGCGTCCTCGAGGTCTTTGGCATCCACACCGTCGGTCAGCGCTTGGCGGATTTGCGAGAGGCAAACGGCTTTGCCGCGAACGCGGTCCTCGGGATAGGCGGACAAAATCCTTTCGGAAACTTCATCCTCCACCGCCGCCTTCGCGCGCGAAGGATTTGGTTTTTGATATGGTTTATATCTGTTCTTATAGGATTTGCCCTCAGGGGCAGATGGCTTGCCCTCAGGGGCAAATGCATCATTTTCCTTATCAGTCGGATCGATTTGCCCATTTGGGCAAATGGAATTGCCCAGGGCGTACCAGCATGTCCGGTCATAGCGATCATCGCTGAAATTGCCCTTTATGATGAGCTCCGCGCTGACTAGCTTTTCGAGCGCTGTTCGGATCTGCTTCTCGCTCAGATAAGGGAACAGTTCACCAAAGGCCGAGATCGAGTTGTAGGTCCAATACCGCCCGTCGCGAAGGTTCCGGCGATTGGCTTGGTTCTTCTCGATCCAGAAGGTGATGTTTTGAAAGATGACGGCTGCGTTCAGACCCACACGTCCAGCGATTTCGGGATCAAAGCTATGGCGGCTCATGATTGGCCCCAGAAATACGCACAAACGTGCGAATTTTGTACAGGTTTTGTACGAGAAATCGGCCGTTTCAGCCGATTTCGGCCTGAAGGCTGACGGGACTTTTTGCAGGCTTCCGCACAAAGCCCTGTAAATAAGCCATATTTTTCAGGTGTTTTTGGCGACCCCGGCAGGATTCGAACCTGCAACCTGCCCCTTAGGAGGGGGCTGCTCTATCCAGTTGAGCCACGGGGCCACGGGTTTGGCTTAGCGCAAAACGGGGTGGTGATCCAGTCACACTGCACGGTGGTATGGCGGCGCTGTGGTGGGGGGCTTGATATGGTGATTGCCTGCGCCCGACCGACGCACTACGCTGTTGATAGAATACCACTTTCAAGCAGGACAAGCGCCTTTGACACAGCCTCCGAAACGCCCGTTGACCCTTCGTGATGTATCCGATGCCTGCGGGGTGTCGGAAATGACGGTCAGCCGGGTTCTGCGAAAACGCGGTGACGTGTCCGAAGCGACGCGCCGGCGGGTGCTGGCTGCGGCGAAAGAGCTGGGGTATGTGCCCAACCAGATTGCCGGATCGCTGGCGTCCCAACGGGTGAACCTTGTCGCGGTGATTATCCCGTCGCTGTCGAACATGGTCTTTCCCGAGGTGCTGAACGGCGTCAATCAGGTGCTTGAAGACACGCCGCTGCAGCCGGTCGTGGGCGTCACGGACTATATGCCCGAAAAAGAAGAACGTGTTCTCTATGAAATGCTGTCGTGGCGGCCCTCGGGCGTGATCATCGCGGGGCTGGAACATAGCGATGCGACACGTGCCATGCTCAAAAATGCGGGGATCCCCGTAGTCGAGATCATGGATGTTGACGGGCGCCCGATTGATGCGATGGTCGGCATCTCGCACCGCCGTGCGGGGCAGGAAATGGCCAAGGCGATCCTAAAGGAAGGCTATGAGCACATCGGTTTCATGGGCACCAAGATGCCGCTTGACCACCGCGCCCGCAAACGGTTCGAAGGGTTTACCGAAGGGCTCGCCAAAGCCGGGATAGAGATCGAGGACCGCGCGTTCTACTCTGGCGGCTCTGCGCTGGCCAAGGGGCGCGAGATGACGCAAGACATGCTTGAGCGGTCGCCCGAGCTGGATTTCCTGTATTATTCAAACGACATGATCGGCGCCGGCGGATTGCTGTATCTGATCGATCAGGGCATCGATATTCCGGGCCAGATCGGCCTTGCCGGTTTCAACAACGTCGAACTGCTACAGGGCTTGCCCCGTCAGCTTGCCACGATGGACGCCTGTCGGCTCGAGATCGGACAGGCCGCGGCGCGTATCATTCTGAACGATACACTGGATGAACCGGACCCCGACCTGCAAACGCAGATTACGCTGACACCGACCCTGTCGCTGGGGGACACGCTGCGCCGCAACCGCAAGGTATGACCCTGCCGCTGATCGGCAACCGCGACGCCCGTCGCATCTTTCTGCATCGCCATCTGCTGAGCGATGCGCCCCAGGGGCCCGCCAGCGGGAACGACCTGTTGCAGCTGATCCAGGGCCTGGGCTTTGTGCAGTTGGACAGCATCAATACCGTGGCGCGGGCGCATGACCTGATCCTGTTCTCGCGCCGCCAACGCTATCGCCCGCAAGCGTTGAAGACACTGTATGAACGCGATGGGGCGCTGTTTGAACACTGGACCCATGACGCCGCGGTGATCCCGATGGGATACTACCCCCATTGGGAATTACGCCGCCAGCGAGACGCGCAGATGCTGCGCCAGCGGTACAAGAACTGGCACCAACATGATTTCGAGGGGCGGTTCCAGAGCGTGCTGGACCAGATCCGCGCACAGGGGCCGGTGTCGTCGTCTGATGTGGGGCAGGATGAACCGCGCTCGAACGGCGGGTGGTGGGATTGGCATCCCTCCAAAACCGCGCTGGAATATCTGTGGCGCGCCGGTGCGCTTTGCGTCGTGGGGCGGGACGGCTTCCAGAAACGCTATGACCTGACAGAGCGGGTGATTGACGCGGCGCTATGCGACCCGTCGCAGGCACCGGATGAGGCGCAGACCATTGATTGGTGCTGCAACGGCGCGCTGGATCGTCTGGGCTTTGCCACACCGGGGGAGCTGGCGGCATTCTGGGCGCATATCTCTCCGGCAGAGGCGAAGGCATGGGTCCAGCGTGAACAGGCCGCCGGACGTGTCGAGCAGGTGCAGATCGCGGGTGCCGACGGCACAATCCATCGCAGCTTTGCCCGTCCCGGTCTGGCAAGCGACCCCGCGATAGATATGGCTCCGACCGCACGGCTGCGCGTGCTTAGCCCCTTTGACCCGGCCTTGCGCGATCGCAAACGCGCCGAACGTCTGTTCGGCTTCCGCTACCGGATAGAGATGTTCGTGCCCGCGCCCAAACGGGTCTATGGCTATTATGTTTTTCCGATCCTGCAGGGCGACAGCATCATCGCGCGGGTGGATATGAAAGCGCATCGTGACCGCGATACGCTGGTGGTACGCGCCCTTTGGCCAGAACCGGGCAGCCGTTGGGGCAAAGGCAAACAAGCCGCCTTCGAGGCAGAGCTGGCCCGCATCATCCGTCTGGCAGGGGTCAGTCAGATCGCTTTCGAAGACGGCTGGCTTCGCTAACCCACCCCGTTTCGATGAAGGAATTGGCGGCACATGCCTGCGCAGGCGACAACGATGACAATTTGTAAACATTTTGTTGACGTATTGCTTTTCCCTGCCAAAGTGAGCGGAAAGGAATCAAGAACCATGTCGAACCGTCTTTGCTTTCATCCCAAGGGTCGCCCATGACGCGCCATGTGGTCGTTGTGGGGGCGGGTATTGTCGGTGTGTCATCGGCGATCTGGCTGCAACGCGCAGGCGCGCAGGTCACGATCATTGACCGCGCGGCACCGGGGACGGGCACGTCGCATGGGAACGCGGGCGTGCTGGCAGCCTGCGCCGTGGCACCTGTCACCGCCCCCGGCCTGATCGCCAAAGCCCCCGCGATGCTGCTGAACCCGGATGTGCCGCTTTACCTGCGCCTGCCCTATCTGCCGCGTCTGCTGCCGTGGCTGGCAAAGTATCTGCGGGTCGCGAACGACCGCGACACCCGCCGGATTGCGCAGGGGCTCGCGCCTATTGTCAGCGACAGTGTGGACCAACACAAAAGCCTGACCGCTGATTTGGGCCTGTCCGACTGGGTGAGGGACAGCGATTATGTTTTCGCCTACCGAAACCGCGCCGCGTTTGACGCCGAAGCCTACACCTGGGCGCTGCGGGCGGAGGCGGGGTTCGCTCCAGAGCTGATCGAGGGGCCGCAGATACACGAGTATGAACCGACGCTCGGGCCGGACATCCACTTGCTTGCAACCATGAGGGACCACGGCTTTATCCGCGACCCCGGCGGCTATGTCGGCGCGCTGGCGCGGGCGTTCGAACAGGGCGGCGGCACGATCCTGCAGGCCGAGGTCAAGGATTTCGACCTGTCCGGCGGCGCGATTTCCGGGGTCGAGACGACCCAAGGCCGCATGGCCTGTGACGATATCGTGCTGGCCACCGGCGTCTGGTCGAAACCGCTGATGGCCAAGCTGGGGCTGAACGTCCCGCTGGAAAGCGAACGCGGCTATCATGTGATATTCGAGGGGGCGACGGGCGGCCCCGCGCGCCCCGTGATGATCGCCAGCGGGAAATTCGTTGCCACCCCCATGGCGCAGGGCCTACGCTGCGCGGGTATTCTGGAATTCGGCGGGCTTGACGCAGCCCCGTCCAAGGCACCGCTGGCGCTGCTGCGGCGACAGGCCAAGGCGGCCTTTCCACAGCTTGAGGCCACGCGCGAAATCGAATGGCTGGGGCACCGACCTGCCCCCAGCGACAGCCTGCCCCTGATCGGACAGGTTGGCACAAGCCGGGTCTTTACCGCCTTCGGGCATCACCACATCGGGTTGACAGGCGGGCCTAAAACAGGCCGCCTCGTTGCAGGATTGGTTATGGGGCAACCCGTCAATACCGACCTGCAGCCCTATGCACCACAACGGTTTAGCAGGGGCTAACCCCGCAAGCCAAAGACATACCAACAAGGAGAGAACCACATGAAACGAACCACCACATTGATGACAGGCGTCGCAACCGCCGCCCTGACGGTTACCGCCGCCCTACCCGCTTTCGCGGCTGAGAAATGGGACATGCCGATGGCCTATTCGGCGTCGAACTTCCATTCCGAGAACGGCGTTGAATTTGCCAACTGCGTGACCGAAGGCACCGCGGGCGAGATCGAGATCACCGTGCACCCCGGCGGGTCGCTGATCGCGGGTGCCGACATCAAACGCGCGATCCAGACCGGTCAGGTCCAGCTGGGCGAACGCATCCTGTCGGGGCACCAGAATGAAAACGCGATCTTCGGCTTTGATTCCATCCCCTTCCTCGCGCCGTCCTTCGAGGCGTCCGACAAGCTGTGGAAAGCCGCGAAACCCAAGATCGAAGATCTGTTGGCAGAGCAGAACCTGACACTGCTTTATAACGTGCCATGGCCGCCACAGGGCCTGTACTTCAAGAAAGAGGTCAACACGATCGAGGACATGAAGGGCGTCAAGTTCCGGTCCTACAACAACGCCACCAGCCGTCTGGCAGAACTGACAGGCATGCTGCCCGTCACCATCGAAGCCGCCGAGCTAAGCCAGGCTTTTGCCACCGGCGTTGCGGAATCGATGATCTCGTCCGGTGCGACCGGCTATGACCAGAAAGTCTGGGAAAGCCTGACCCATTTCTACGAGGTCGACGCTTGGTTGCCGCGCAACTACATCATGATCAACAATGACGTGTGGAACGATGTCTCGGAAGAGAACAAGGCGATCATCACCACCTGTGCCAGCGATGCGGAAACGCGCGGGCTGCAAGCCTCCAAGGACTATACGCAGTTCACCTATGACGGGCTGCGCGAAGGCGGCATGACCGTAGAACCCGCGAGCGAAGAGCTGATGTCCGGCCTGCGCGACATTGGCGGCACCATGACCTCCGAATGGCTGGAGAATGCGGGCGAGGACGGTCAGGCGATCGTCGATAGCTACAAATCCATGCAGTAAATCAACGAACGGCGGCACCCCCCACAGGTGCCGCCGTTTGACGTTCGATCCGCCAATCCGGAGACCTTTCCCATGAATATCCTGCGACGCCTGCTTGATTTCATCTATTTCGCATCTGGTGCCCTGGCTGCCGTCAGTCTTGTCGCGATCCTGCTGCTGATCGTGGTGCAGATGGTTGCCCGCTGGACCGGCGAGGTTTTCCCCGGTGCGGCAAGCTATGCCGGCTATGCGATGGCCGCCGCCAGCTTCCTCGCATTCGCCAACGCGCTGAACCGTGGCGCGCATATCCGCGTATCGGTGCTGCTGAACGCCCTGCCCGCAGGCCCGAAACGGCTGCTTGAAATATGGTGCTTCGGCCTTGCCGCGGCGATTGCGTGGTATTTCACCTACTACGCCTATTGGTTCGTCTACTGGTCGTGGAAATTCAACGAAGTCAGCCAGTCGCAAGACGCCACATCCTTGTGGATTCCGCAGTCGGTGATGGTTGTGGGCGGCGGCATCCTTGCCATCGCGCTGACCGATAACCTGCTCTATCTGATCGTAAAAGGCGAACACCGTCTCACCCGCGATCTTGTCGATCAAAGTTTTGGGGAGTGACGCTGTGACGGAACTTTACGCGATCATTCTGTTTATCACTGTGCTGCTGTTCTTGCTGGGCACCGGCGTCTGGGTTGGTCTGGCGCTGATGGGCGTCGCCTGGTTCGGGATGGAGCTGTTTACCACCCGCCCCGTTGGCGATGCTATGGTCACGACGATCTGGGCCTCGTCCAGCTCGTGGACGCTGACCGCGCTGCCGCTGTTCATCTGGATGGGGGAAATCCTGTTCAGGACACGCCTATCCGAGGATATGTTCAAAGGGCTGTCGCCGTGGCTGGCGAAATTGCCCGGCGGGCTGGTGCATACCAATATCGTCGGCTGCACCGTCTTTGCCGCCGTTTCAGGGTCATCTGCCGCGACGCTGTCAACCGTGGGCAAAATGTCGATCCCCGAACTGCGGGCACGCAACTATCCCGAAAAGATGATCATCGGCACGCTGGCCGGTGCCGCCACGCTGGGGCTGATGATCCCGCCCTCGCTCGCGCTGATCGTTTACGGCGTCACCGTGAACGAAAGCATCACCGAACTGTTCTTTGCCGGCGTCCTGCCAGGGCTTATTCTGGCGCTGATGTTCATGGCCTATGTCGCCTTTATCGCGCTGACCTCGAAGGACTGGAACCCCAGCGTCGAGACAGGGATGAGCTTTGCCGCCAAGCTGCGCAACTCGCGCTTTCTGTTGCCGGTCTTCGGGCTGATCACGGTGGTGATCGGGTCGATGTATCTGGGCTACGCCACCGCGACAGAGGCGGCTGCCATCGGTGTGCTGGGGTCGCTGGCGCTGGCGTTGATGCAGGGGTCGCTGAACTGGACCAGCTTTCAGGAAAGCCTGATGGGGGCGATGCGCACCTCTGCCATGATCGCGCTGATCCTTGCGGGCGCGGCCTTTCTTAAGCTGTCGATGGGCTTTACCGGCCTGCCGCGTGCGCTGGCGGACGGGATCGCAGCGCTTGAACTGACGCGCTTTCAACTGCTGATGGCGCTGCTGGTATTCTATATCGTGCTGGGCATGTTCCTTGATGGTATTTCGTCGGTCGTGCTGACGATGGCTGTCGTTGAACCGATGGTGCGCGGTGCAGGGATCGACTTGATCTGGTTCGGTATCTTTGTTGTGGTCGTGGTCGAGATGGCGCAGATCACGCCGCCGATCGGGTTCAATCTGTTCGTGCTGCAAGGCATGACGGATCACGAGATGGGATATATCACCAAAGCCGCCTTGCCGATGTTCCTGATCATGGTGGTGATGGTCTTTGTTCTGATCTTCTTCCCCGACATCGCGACCTGGCTGCCCGAAAATCTAAGGCAGGTGCCCCAATGACCGACTTCCCCCTGATCCAGACCGTTGGCCTGTCCGGCGTGCTGGTGCGTTTTGCCGACACTATGTCAGAGCCTGCGAACCGCGCCGCCCTGTCGTTTCGCGCCGCCGTGGATGCCGCCGACTGGCCCGAGGTGACAGAGACGAGCACCTCGCTGGTGTCCACCTTCCTGCAGATCGATCTGGTGGCGGCTTCGGTGGACACCCTGCTGGACCGGCTGCACGACCTGCTGGCAACGCGCGACTGGTACACCTCTGACCTGCCGACGGGGCGGAGGCTGTGGCATGTGCCAACGGTCTATGGCACCGACCTTGCGCCACAGCTTGAAGAAGCGGCAGAGCTTGCGGGGCTGGACCCCGATGCGGCGATTGCACAGCTGTCGCAGGCGCGCGTACGAGTGCTGACCATCGGCTTTGCCCCCGGCCAGCCCTATATGGGCGAACTGCCGCAGAACTGGGATATTCCGCGTCAGCAGGGGCTGACAAAATCCGTCCCCGCGGGCGCGTTGATCGTGGCGATCCGGCAGCTGATTATCTTCACCAATGCCTCCCCCACCGGCTGGCGCCATATCGGGCAGACCGCATTCAAGACCTTCCGCCCGCGCAGCGACACGCCCTTTGCCCTGTCACCGGGGGACGAGCTGTGCTTCCCCTCCATATCGCGCGCCGAATATGACAAGATCACCGCGACAGATGAAACCGGCCAGGGCGGCGCAGAGACAGAGGTGCTGGCATGAGCGCGACCCTCACCATTTCCCAAGCCGGTCCCGCCCTGACGATACAGGATATGGGCCGTCCCGGTTGGCGTGCCCAAGGGCTTACAAAGGGCGGTGCCGCCGATCCCGTGGCGCTTTATGAAGGGGCCGCCCTGCTTGGCCAACCGCCCGAGCTTGCGGTGATAGAGATGACAGGCACCGGCGGGACCTTCACGGCCGACGCCGACATCCGTATCGCCCTGACAGGGGCCACCATGGCCGCCAGCATCGACGGGGATGCCATCGTCTGGAACGCCAGCCACATGCTGCCCGCGGGCGCAAAGCTGACCATTGGCGGCACCACGGGCGGCACCTATGGCTATCTGCATGTGGGCGGGGGCATCGCCTCTGACACACTCTTGGGGGCAAGGGCCAGCCACCTAAGCGCAGGTCTGGGCCAGCCGCTCGCTGCGGGCGACGCGCTGCCCCTCGGGGCGGACAAGTCGCGCGAAACGGGGCTACAACTGCCCCGCGACAGTCGTTTTGACGGCGGCACCGTGCGCGTCGTGGCCAGCATGCAGACCGACCACTTTACCGCTGATGAACGCAAACGCTTCGAGACCACCGCCTTTACCCGCGACCCGCGTGCCAACCGCATGGGCGTGCGCATGGACCACGACGGCGACGGTTTCAGCGCTGAGGGCGGTCTGTCCATCCTGTCCGAGGTCATCGTGCCCGGCGACATCCAGATCACCGGTGACGGCGCACCTTTCGTGCTGATGGGCGAGTGCCAGACCACCGGCGGCTATCCCCGCATTGGCACCGTGATTCCCCGCGACCTGCCCCGCGTGGCGCAAGCCGCATCGGGCACCGCGATCCGGTTCGAATTCATCACGCTGGAACAGGCCATCACGCTTGAGACGCAGCACCGCCAAGACATCAAGGCGCTTGGCGGGCAGGTCACACCGCTGGTCCGCGACCCTGCCAAAATCCGCAACCTGCTGGCCTATCAGCTGGTGGGGGGCGCGATCTCTGCCACCGACAACCCCTTTGAAGAGGAGCATTAAATGCCGACCGTCGATCTGAATGCCGATATGGGCGAAAGCTTTGGCCCGTGGAAAATGGGCGATGATGCCGCTTTGTTGCAAATCATCAGCTCTGCCAACATCGCCTGTGGCGGACATGCGGGCGACGCCGATGTGATGTCTGCCACAATGACGCTGGCGCGTGACAATGGCGTCGGTATCGGTGCGCACCCCGGTTTCATGGATCTGGCCGGTTTTGGCCGCAACCGCATGTCGGTGCCACGGGGCACGCTGCAAAATCAGGTCCGCTATCAGGTCGCCGCCAGTGTCGGCATGGCCCGCAGCCTTGGCACATCGGTCCGGCACCTGAAACTGCACGGCGCGCTCGCCAATATGGCGTCAGAGGACGAGATACTGGCCCGTGACCTTTATGAGGCCGCGCTCAGCGTCGCGCCTGATCTGATCGTCATGGTGCTGGCCGCCACGGCGCAGCAGGACGCGGTGCAATCGCTTGGCTGTAAGTGGGCCGGAGAGATCTTTGCCGACCGCGCTTATAACGACGACGCGACGCTGGTCGACCGCTCTAAACCCGGTGCGGTGATTCACGATGCGGCACTGGCGGGCGAACGGATGGTCAAAATGGTCAAAGCCGGTGCGATTCTGACCGAGGGCGGCCAAACAATTCCTGCCGCGATCGATACGATTTGTCTGCACGGCGACACCCCCGAAGCCGTCGATATTGCCCGCGCTGTCAAATCATCACTGCAAGAAGCAGGGATCGCGCTGAAATGTTTTGAAGGCCATACGGGCTAAGCCCTAAACCCAACACCTGAAACGAAAAACAGCGCCCGAGGGGCGCTGTTTTTATCCGTTCCAGTCAGACTGGAAAGTAGTGGTGAGCCGTGATGGGTTCGAACCATCGACCTACTGATTAAAAGTCAGTTGCTCTACCAACTGAGCTAACGGCCCACTAGGCGGGTATCTAGAAAGGTGCGGCCTTGGGGTCAAGCGGAAACTTACGAAAAATTTCACTCTCGCTGGATTAGTTTCAAATGCCGCGTTATATGCGCCGAATGTATAGTGATCTGACCAACGGTTTGCCCTTCATGAAGATGCATGGGCTGGGCAATGATTTTGTCGTGCTAGACGCGCGCGAAAAGGTCGTGCTGGATGCGCGCCAAAAAGAAATGCTGGATGCGCGCCAAACTGCTGCGCGTGCCGACGGCACCCCGGCGCTCCCGAAGGTGACCCCTGCCCTTGCGCAGGCCATCGGACATCGCCAGTTCGGCGTGGGCTTTGACCAGCTGGCCGTGATCACCGATGGCGCGGCTGATGCGCATCTGACGTTCTTCAACGCCGACGGCTCTACCTCTGCCGCTTGTGGCAATGCCACGCGCTGCATCGCGCGGTTCCTGATGGAGGAAACAGGCAAAACCCAACTGCACCTGACCACCGACCGCGGCGATCTGGCGGCGCGGGATGCAGGCAATGGGCTGACATCGGTCAACATGGGTCACCCACAGCTTGACTGGGACGAAATTCCGCTTGCTCGCCAGATGGATACGCTTGAGCTGCCGATCGACGGTGCGCCGACAGCCACTGGCATGGGCAACCCCCATTGCACCTTCTTTGTTGATGATGTCGACGCGATTGATCTGGCCGGTTTTGGCCCCGGTATCGAGCATCACGCGCTTTACCCCGAACGCACCAATGTGCAGATCGCCCAGATCATCGGCCCCGATCACATCCGTATGCGCGTGTGGGAACGGGGTGTGGGCATCACGCTGGCCTCCGGCTCCTCCAGCTGTGCGACGGCCGTGGCAGCGGCACGCAGAGGGCTGACAGGCCGCGCCGTGCGCATTGATCTGGACGGTGGCACGCTGCACATCGACTGGCGCGAGGATGGCGTCTGGATGACCGGCCCCTCGGCCCATGTCTTCAGCGGCGTGCTGACCCCTTCGTTTCTGGAAAGCCTGACATGAGCGCCCCGATCTTCTCGAATCACGGCTGCCGCCTGAACGCCTATGAGACCGAAGCAATGAAGGAACTGGCAGAACAGGCTGGCCTGAAAGACGCGGTGATCGTCAACACCTGCGCCGTCACCGCCGAGGCCGTGCGCAAGGCGCGCCAGGACATCCGCAAACTGCGCAAGGCCAACCCCGATGCGCGTTTGATCGTCACCGGCTGCGCCGCCCAGACCGAACCGGAGACCTTCACCAAGATGGCAGAGGTCGACGCCGTCATCGGCAACACCGAAAAGATGGTCGGCGCGACGTGGCAAGGGTTGGCGGCTGATTTCATCGGCGAGACAGAGGCGCTGCAGGTCGATGACATCATGTCGGTGACCGAAACGGCGGGGCATCTCATTGACGGTTTCGGCACGCGCAGCCGGGCCTATGTGCAGGTCCAGAACGGCTGCGATCACCGCTGTACCTTCTGCATCATCCCCTATGGCCGCGGCAATTCCCGCTCGGTCCCTGCGGGGGTCGTGGTGGATCAGATCAAGCGGCTGGTCGACAAGGGCTTTAACGAAGTCGTTCTGACCGGCGTGGACCTGACCAGTTGGGGTGCGGACCTTCCCGCGACGCCCAAGCTGGGGGATCTGGTAATGCGCATCCTGCGGCTGGTGCCCGACCTGCCACGCCTGCGGATCAGTTCCATCGATTCGATCGAGGTGGACGAGAACCTGATGCAGGCCATCGCCACCGAGCCCCGCCTGATGCCGCACCTGCATCTGTCCTTGCAGCATGGCGACGACATGATCCTGAAACGGATGAAGCGCCGCCACCTGCGCGACGATGCGATCCGTTTTGCCCAAGAGGCCCGCAAACTGCGTCCCGACATGACCTTTGGGGCCGATATCATCGCCGGTTTCCCCACCGAAACCGACGCGATGTTCGAAAACTCTATCAAGCTGGTGACGGACTGCGATCTGACATGGCTGCATGTCTTCCCCTATTCGGCGCGCGAAGGCACGCCCGCTGCAAGGATGCCTGCGGTGAACGGCACGCTCATCAAGGAACGCGCGGCGCAGCTGCGCGCTGCGGGTGATGCGCAGGTCGCGCGCCATTTGGCGGCCCAACAAGGACGCGCCCATCAGGTGTTGATGGAAAGCCCCACCATGGGCCGGACCGAACAATTTACCGAAACCCATTTTGCCACCCCCCAGACCGAGGGCGCGATCATTTCGGCCACGATCACCGGCCAGAACGCAGGGCATCTGCTGGCTGTGTGAGACGTTGCAGATTGTAAACCTTTCTCCTCTAGGGTGATTCCCTAGCGAGAAAGGGTTAACATGAGCGAAATTATCGAATGGGTCCTCGAGATGGACGTGCGGGATGGTCAGGGCGACAATGTCCAACCATTGCTTGATGAAATGGTACAGGCTGCAGAGGCAGACGAACCGCGTACGCTGCATTGCGAATTCTACATGTCCGACGACCGACGCACCTGCACTGTGCTGGAACGTTATGCGGACAATGCGGCCGTGATGGCGCATTTTGCGCAGTTCGGTGGCCGCTTTGCTGACCGGTTTACAGAGCTGTTTATGCCGGTGCGTTTAACCGTCTATGGCCCTGCCACCGCCGCGGTGATGTCCGTGCTTGCAGGCTATGGCGGTGTGCGGCTGGACCGCGTGGCAGGGTTCCACCGCTAAGCCACAGGCACCGTCGGTAGCGGTATTTTACCAGCGCGTTTGGCGACCAGCCGATTACCCCCGAAAAAAGAAAGCCCCCCGAACCACAATGGATCGGGGGGCTATATTCAGGCATTGGCCGTGTGAAGGAAGATCAGTCTTCCTTGTGTTTCACAGGAGCCCACAGACGTTTGTTGGTCAGGTACAGCAGTACCGACAGTAGCGTCAGGAACAGAACGCCAGCAAAACCGGCTTGCTTGCGTGCCATCATCTTGGGCTCAGCGGTCCACATCAGGAAGGCCGCAACGTCTTCGGCTTCGTGGTGCAGGTCAGAATCGTGGCCGTCGTTATAGGTCACGTCATCACCGTACAGCGGGGGTGCCATTGCGATCCAGCTGCCTTCGATTGTGGCGTGGCCATTTTCGTCCTTACAGGATTCGGGGATACCGCCGCTTGGGAACGCTGTGTTGTAGTGACCGGGGAAATCCTCGGGGGCACAGGCAGGCGCTTCTTCATAGCCGACCATCAGGGACGCGATATACTCGGGTCCGCCGATGCCTTTGAAGAACTGGTTGATCCCCAGACCGTAAGGCCCGTGGAAACCGGCGCGCTTCTTGGCCATCAAGCTGAGGTCGGGCGCAGTATCCAACGCGGACTCAGGGAAATGGTCAACCGGCGTGCCGGGGCGTGTGTCGTCCAGCTCGGGGTCGAAGATATCAAAGTTCGCCGCATAGGCACGCACCTGATCTTCGGGAAGGTGGGGACCACCTTCATCCGCAAGTGTACGGATCGGCACAAACTTCATCCCGTGGCAGGCAGAGCATACCTCGGTATAGATTTGCAGACCGCGTTGCAGCTGGTTGGCATCGAAGGACCCGAAAGGCCCTTCGAAAGAGAAGTCGAAGTCCTCGACATGCGCTTCACCACCGGCGGCGAAAGCAGCGGAACCTGCAAAGCCCAAGGCGACAACAGCCGAAAGGAAGGTTTTCTTGATCATTGTCATGGTCCTTACTCTGCTGGCTTGACCAGCGTCTTGGTGCCGCCGGTTTTTGGCGCGTAATGCGCGTCAAAGTCGGCTTCGATGGTTTCAGGCTGCGGCGCTGGTTTCTCGATCACACCCAGAAGCGGTAGGATCACCAGGAAGTATGCGAACCAATAGGCCGACGCGATCAGCGAGAAGCTGGCATAGGGCTCTTCCGCAGGCATGGCACCCAGCCACATCAGCGCGAAGAAGTCGATCACCAGCAGCGCGAACCACCACTTGAACATGGGACGATAGCGGCCCGAACGAACCGAGGATGTGTCCAGCCAAGGCACCAGTGCCATCACCGCGATCGCACCGAACATCGCCAGAACACCAAAGAACTTGGCGTCGATGATGCCACCGGTCACGAAAGACGCAATCTGAACAACCCAGACTTCGGCAGTAAAGGCACGCAGGATCGCGTAGAACGGCAGGAAGTACCATTCAGGCACAATATGCGCAGGCGTCGAAAGCGGGTTCGCCTCGATATAGTTATCGGGGTGGCCCAGATAGTTCGGCATGAAACCCACGATCGCAAAGAAAACAACCAGGATCACGGCCAGCGCGAACAGGTCTTTCATCACGAAGTAGGGCCAGAAGGGCAGCGTGTCTTTCTCTGCGTCTTCTTTGCTTGTGCGACGAACCTCGACCCCTGTGGGGTTGTTGTTCCCGGTGGTGTGGAACGCCCAGATGTGCACGATCACCAGACCGGCAATCACGAAGGGCAGCAGATAGTGCAAGCTGAAGAAACGGTTCAGCGTGGCGTTATCGACCGCAGGCCCGCCCAGCAGAAGCGTTTGCAGGCTTTCCCCGATGAACGGGATCGCCCCGAACAGACCGGTGATAACCGTAGCGCCCCAGAAGGACATCTGACCCCAAGGCAGAACATAGCCCATAAAGCCGGTTGCCATCATCAGAAGGTAGATCAGCATGCCGACGATCCACGTGATTTCACGTGGCGCTTTATACGACCCGTAGTACAGGCCGCGGAAGATGTGCGCGTAGACCGCAACAAAGAACAGCGACGCGCCATTCATGTGCAGATAGCGCAGCATGTAGCCGCCGTTCACGTTCCGCATGATGTGTTCAACGCTCGAGAACGCGACATCGACATGGGGGGTGTAGTGCATCGCCAGCACGATGCCGGTCACGATTTGCAGTGCCAGACAGAACGTCAGAACAATGCCCCAGATCCACATCCAGTTCAGGTTCTTCGGTGTCGGGATCATCAATGTGTCATACAGCAGTCCGACAACGGGAAGACGGGTGTGCAGCCACTTCTCTCCGTTAGATTTCGGCTCGTAATGGTCGTGAGGAATTCCAGCCATTCCCGTTCTCCCTTAACCTAGTTTGATCGTGGTTTCATCCACGAATTCTGCGATTGGCACCGGCAGGTTGCGCGGTGCTGGCCCTTTGCGGATACGGCCCGCAGTGTCATAGTGCGACCCGTGGCAGGGGCAGAACCAGCCGCCAAAGTCACCTGCGTCGCCCAAAGGCACGCAGCCCAGGTGGGTACAGACGCCCATCATCACCAGCCAGTCTTCTTTACCGGCCATGGCGCGGTTTTCATCCGTCGCGGGGGCACCGGCTGCGATGTTGGCGTTCTCGGCGCCCGGATCGGGCAGCTCGGACATTTCAACGTCACGTGCCTTGGCGATTTCTTCTTCGGTACGGCGGCGGATGAACACCGGCTTACCCAACCATTTGACCGTGAGCTGTGTACCTGGCTCAACAGCGGACACATCGACGCGGATGGACGACAGCGCCTTCACATCTGCGGATGGGTTCAACTGATTGACCAATGGCCAGACTGCCGCGCCGACGGCGACCGCACCTGTACCAGCTGTGGCGTAATAGAGGAAATCCCTCCGGGTGCCTGCGTGATCTTCTGCTTGGGACACGGGTTAACTCCAAATCGAGGGCCTGACGGCCATTAAATCAAGGGGCGGCGCTGACGCACCTCCCACAATTCTTTTGGTTACTAGCGGGCTGCGTCGCGCACGTCCAGATACCTTTGTCGCGCAAACCGTCGCAGTGTTGCATTCCTTCAAGGGTGCAGACCGGATTTTTTGCGCATTTATCCTGCCGGAGGGGCAGTGGCCTGCATGGATGCACGCGAATCAAAGCGGCGCGCCCAATCGGCCAAGGCGTCGTTTCCCTTGCGCCAATTGCGCGCGTCATGCCGGAAATCAAGGTATCCCAAGGCGCAGCCGACGGCGATCTGCCCCATATCCAGCGGACCGGAAAGCTGACTGATCCAGCGTGTATTCAGCGCCGCGCACGCCCGTTCGATCTTGGACCACTGACCCTCGACCCATTCTGGCATCTGCTTGCCTTCGGGGCGCATCCGGCCCTCGTAGACCATCGATAGCGCCGCATCCAGCATACCATCCGCCGTTGCCTCAAGCGTCAGCGTGTCCCAGCGGCGGCTGCCCGTGGGATAAAGCTTGCCGCCTGCGCGGTCATCCAGATAGGCGCAGATCACACGGCTATCATACAGCGCGGGCCCCTCGTCACGCACCAGTGCCGGTACTTTGGCTAGCGGGTTGTTCGGCAGCAGCGCGGCATCAGGCGCCAGCGGCGTCGTCGAGATATTTTCAAGCGACACATCTTCGATCTGGCCGGTTTCGTGCAGCAATACCATGACCTTGCGGACATAGGGTGATGTCGGGGAATAGGATAGTTTCACGGGTGTCTCCTCCTCGGGGTTTGGGCGAACTATCACCGTCATCCGCGCGCGGTGCAATCGCTTGTTGATCAGGCGCCTTTTGCCGCGCGCATCTGGTCGGCCAAACTGCCTGTTCCCGCGCCAAAGCCGTGCGCCTCTACCCCGTCGGCTGCGGCCAGTCGCACCGCATCGGCTTTATTCTGGCTCAGCTTCCACGTCCCGTCGACGCCGGTGATCCGCATCCGGCAGGGCACGATCATGCGCATCATTTTCTGCATGGTCACGGGGTTCATCTTGGCGGTGGTCCACGGCGGCTTGGGCAGCAGACGATCCTCGAACCAGGCAGACTGGCGATCCAGCAGGTCCAGCAGCTCTTCTTGCGGGCGCAGCTCTAGCGTGCCGGTCAGATGCACCGCCACATAGTTCCACGTCGGCACCTGATCGTCGATGTCGTACCAGTCGGGCGAGACATAGCTATCGCCCCCGCTGATGGCGAGCTTGACCGGCAACGCGGATTTGAGCGCCCGCGCAATCGGGTTTGACCGGACCAGATGCAGATCCGCCTGATCCCCTGCTTCGTTCAACAAAAACGGCACATGGCTGATCAACGGGCCGTCGCTGCCATTGGCTGCAAGCACGCCAAAGCTGCGGTCGCGGGCAAAAGCGATGTTCTTGGCGGTGTCGGCGTCGTGGTAAACGGGATTCGGGTGCATAACGTAGGGTCCAAACTGCAAACGCGCTTTTGGTATTGCAGACGCGCCCCTGCCTTGGCAACGTATCCCTATTCTCAGGGCGGGGCGCAATTCCCCACCGGCGGTATGTGGCCCCAGTGCCACGAGCCCGCGAGCGCTGGCGACATCCCTTCGGGATGCGCCGGGTCAGCAGATCTGGTGAGATGCCAGAGCCGACGGTCATAGTCCGGATGAAAGAGAATGCGTTTGTTGCGGCCCCTTGGGGCCGTCCGCAATCGTGATCGCCTTGGGTGACTTGTGTCGCTGACGTAAAAAAGGAGATCACTATGACACACACCCGCTACGCCTTTGTAAAAGCACGCTGGCACGCCGATATCGTTGATCGTGCCTATGACGGGTTTTCCGAAACCATCCCCGCAAGCCAGATCGATGTTGTCGATGTCCCCGGCGCGTTCGAAATGCCGCTGATGGCGCAGACCTTGGCCAAATCCGGCAAATACGATGCGGTGATCTGCGCGGCCTTCGTGGTCGATGGCGGCATCTACCGGCATGATTTCGTGGCGACAGCCGTGGTTGACGGGTTGATGCGCGTAGGCCTTGATACGGGCGTGCCCGTTCTCTCGGTGTCGCTGACGCCGCACCATTATCAGGAAACCGACCACCACAATGCGATCTACCGCGCGCATTTCGTCGAAAAGGGCCGCGAGGCCGCTTCGGCAGCGCTTGGCATCGTCGCGGCGCGTCAACTGCTTGACGCGTAAGACGGGTTTACCGCGCGGGCCTGTGCGTCAGGCCCGCTGCGCCCCGATGCTGGCGATGCCCAGCACATCCAGCACTTTGGCCTCGATATGTTCGGCGTTCATCCCCGCGACCGCATACATATCCGCAGGGCTCGCCTGATCGATAAAGATATCGGGCAGCACCATAGACCGGTATTTCAGCCCTGCGTCGAACACGCCCTCATCCGCCAAAAGCTGTGCCACATGGCTGCCAAAACCGCCGACTGCACCCTCTTCGATGGTGATCAGCGCCTCGTGATCGGCGGCCAGCGACAGGATCATCTCGCGGTCCAGTGGCTTGGCAAAGCGGGCGTCGGCAATGGTCGGCGTGATGCCCTTGGCCCGTAGCGCCTCGGCGGCTTTTTCCACCTCTGACAGGCGCGTGCCAAAGGACAGCAGCGCCACGCGCTTGCCCTCGGCGATGATGCGCCCCTTGCCGATCTCCAGCGGTTCGCCGCGTTCGGGCATGGTCACGCCCGCGCCTTCACCCCGCGGGAAGCGGAAGGCAATCGGCCCGTCGTCATAGGCCGCCGCCGTGGCCACCATATGCACCAGCTCTGCTTCATCCGCGGCGGCCATCACGACGAAATCGGGCAGGTTCGCCAAAAACGCCACGTCAAAGGCGCCGGCATGAGTGGCCCCATCCGCCCCGACCAACCCCGCGCGATCAATCGCGAAGCGCACCGGCAAGCGCTGGATCGCCACGTCATGCACCACCTGATCATAACCGCGCTGCAGGAAGGTCGAATACATCGTGCAGAACGGCTTCATCCCGCCCGCCGCCAATCCGGCAGAGAATGTCACACCGTGCTGTTCCGCGATCCCCACGTCAAAGCACCGGCTGGGGTAGCGTTCGGCGAAAAGGTTCAGCCCTGTCCCATCCGGCATCGCGGCCGTCACGGCGCAGATCTTGTCGTCTTTTGCGGCCTCGGCGATCAGGCTGTCCGCAAAGACGCGGGTATAGCTGGGCGCGTTTGACGGCGCTTTCTTTTGCTCGCCCGTCAGCACATTGAACTTGGCGGTCGCGTGGCCCTTGTCACGGGCGGCTTCGGCGGGGCCATAGCCCTTGCCCTTTTTGGTGATCACATGGATCAGCACCGGCCCCGTCGCCCGCGCCTTGACCGTGCGCAACACCGGCAACAACTGGTTCAGGTCATGCCCGTCAATCGGCCCGAGATAGGAAAACCCAAGCTGTTCGAACAACGTACCGCCCACGGCCATGCCCTTGAGCATATCCTTGGCGCGCTTGGCCCCTTCGCGGAACGGGCCGGGCAACATGCTGACAGCGCCCTTGGCCGCGGCTTTGAAATCCTGAAACGGCTCTTCGGCATAAAGACGGCTGAGGTAGGTCGACATCGCCCCCACCGGCGGCGCGATCGACATCTCGTTGTCGTTCAGGATGACGAACATCCGTTTTTTCAGATGGCCCGCGTTGTTCATCGCCTCATAGGCCATGCCCGCCGACATCGACCCATCGCCGATCACCGCAATCGCATCGCCCAGACCTTCGGGGACATTGCCGCCCAGATCACGCGCCACCGAAAAGCCCAAAGCCGCGCTGATAGAGGTCGACGAATGCGCCGCACCAAAAGGGTCGTAGGGGGATTCACTGCGTTTGGTAAATCCGCTCAACCCGTCTTTCATACGCAGGGTGCGGATACGGTCGCGGCGTTCGGTCAGGATCTTATGCGGGTAGCACTGGTGGCTCACATCCCAGATCAGTTTGTCCTTCGGCGTATCGAACACCGAATGGATCGCGACCGTCAGTTCAACCACGCCCAGACCCGCGCCCAGATGGCCGCCCGTCTCTGATACGGCAGAAATCGTCTCTGCCCGCAGTTCATGGGACAGTTTCACCAGCTCTGCATCCGAGAAATTCTTCAGATCGGCAGGGCGGTTCACCCGGTCCAAAAGGGGCGTATCTGGTCTATCGGTCATCTGGCTCTCCACCGGATCAGCTTTTGCGGGCAATAACGAAGCGGGCCGCGTCTCGCAAGGTTTCGGCGTCACTGCCGTAGGGGGACAGGGCATCACAGGCAGCATCGACAAGATCACGGGCACGGGCGCGGGCGGGGTCCAGCCCCAGCAGCGACACAAAGGTCGCCTTGCCCGCGTCGGCATCCTTGCCGACGGCCTTGCCCACCGTGGCGGCATCGCCTTCGACGTCAAGAATGTCATCCGCGATCTGGAACGCCAGCCCGAGGTTGCGCGCATAGCTGCGCAGCGCGGCGGCATCATCGCCCGCCATCACCGGCCCCGCCGTCGCGGCCCATTCGATCAGCGCACCGGTCTTGCCGGCCTGAAGCGTCGTGATCTGGTCAAGGGTCAGCGGCTGGCGTGCGGTTTCGGCGGCGATGTCCATCGCCTGCCCGCCCACCATGCCGCGCACACCGGCAGCCCGCGCCAGCCCCGTGACCAGCGCAACCCGTTCAGCGTCGCCGCAGCCCGTTGCCGCGACCAGTTCAAACGCCAATGTCTGCAGCGCATCGCCCGCCAGAACCGCCGTCGCCTCGTCCCACTTCACATGTACCGTGGGTTGCCCCCGACGCAGGGCGTCATCATCCATGCAAGGCATGTCATCATGCACCAGCGAATAGGCGTGCAGCGCCTCGATCGCGCCGGCGGCGGGGGCAGCTTGCGCCTCTATCACCCCGTGCAGCCGCGCACTTTCGATCACTAGAAAGGCCCGCAGGCCCTTGCCGCCTGTCACGGCATAGCGCATCGCCTCGGCCACGGTGCCGTCCAACCCGCCAAGCCCGTGCAGGATCTGACCAATCGCCAGATCCGCAGCATGGGGCATGGCCGCATGGAACGGTTTGCGCGTCAGCTCTGTCTCAAGCGAGATGTCAAACCCCGCCAACGGGAGCCACTCCGACAGGGTTGCCGTCGCCATCCAGCGTGATCTGCGCGACTTTCTCTTCGGCTTCCTTCAGCTTGGTCTCGCAGCGTTTCTTGAGCTTGGCCCCGCGTTCGTAAAGCGAAATGCTTTCATCCAGCGCCACATCGCCCCGTTCCAGCTGGCCCAGAACCTTTTCCAGTTCGGCCATCGCTGCCTCAAAGCTCATCTCTTCTACCGGAGTATCCGTCATTGCCGTGAATCCCATCAATCAAACTTGGCCTGACCATAGCCCGCCCGCGCCATAGCTTCCAGTGACCGTGCCGATTTCTTGGGCGCAAATTCTCTTACGCCACGATACCACATTTACCGCCAAGGCAGCGCGTGGTCAGTCGGGGGCCAGCATATAGCCCGCGCCGCGCACGGTTTGCAGATAGCGGGGCTGTTTGGGATTGTCTTCGATCTTGCGGCGCAAACGGGTGATCTGCACATCGACAGCACGTTCCTGCGCCTGCCCGCGGTCACGGCCCAGTTCCTCCACCAGTTTTGACCGGCTCAGCGCGGCACCCGGTTGGGCCGCGAAAATGCGCATCAGCTGGATTTCGGTGGCGGTCAGCCGCACCAGATCGTCGCCCTGCCACAGCTCTCCGCGTTCGATGTCATAGCGGATCGGCCCCATCGACAGCACCTTGGGCGCGGTATCAGCCACACGAGTGTCGGGCATACGCCGCAGGATCGCGTTGATCCGCAACAGCAGCTCTTTGGGTTCAAACGGTTTCGCAAGGTAATCATCCGCCCCCGCTTCCAGCCCTTCGATCCGGTTGCCCGTCTCGCCCTTGGCGGTCAGCAGTAGGATCGGCGTTTGCATGTCTTCGCGCAGGCTGCGGGTCAGGCTGAGACCATCCTCGCCCGGCATCATCACATCCAGCACGATCAGATCAAAATCCAGCCCCGCCAAAATACGCCGCGCATGGGCCGCATCGCGGGCCGAGGTCACAAGGAATCCGTGCCGCATCAGGAACTTCTGCAGCAGCGTGCGAATACGTTCGTCGTCATCGACGATCAGCAGGTGTGCGTCGGCCTCGTTCACGCGCCGTTTTCCTTCAGACGGGTGTAACAATGGTGCATTTCGGGGTCCATCATCGCCTCTAGCACGGTGCGAAAACCGGCGACCGCCTCGGGGCCCGCGTCGCGGAACGCACTGCGCATCCGCATCCGTTGTGCATCAGACAATGTCTGTTCGAGCGCGCGCCCGGCGTCAGTCAGATACAAGTGCCGCTCCCGCTTGTCTGCTTTTCCCACTTGGCTTTTGACAAGACCATCGGCGATCAGCGTGCGCAATACACGATTAAGGGATTGTTTTGTAACACCCAAAATCCCCAGAAGGTTGTTTACCGTCGTGCCCGGCGCCCGGTTGATAAAGTGGATCGCACGGTGGTGCGCACGGCCATAGGCCATATCCACAAGGATCTTGTCAGGGTCGGCTGTAAAACCGCGGTAGGCAAAGAACATCGCCTCGATCCCCTGCCGCAGCTGTTCATCCGTCAGGAACAGCAGGTTCTCGCCCGTGTGTGATGATGGGCCGCGTCCGTCTGCCATTATACTCTCCCCTTGCTGCGCCAAGAGCTTACGTCAGCGTTATTGACTTTCCAAGAGTCAAAGGCTATCGAATCCCATGTTTTGCGTAATTATATGTCTGCACGCAGCGGGTTTCACGCAATTTTCATAAATCCCGAGGTGCTTTGAGGAAGGATACATCATGGACGGCGCATACGACGATCGCGACGGCAAAATCTGGTTGGACGGTAAAATGGTCGATTGGCGCGACGCCAATGTCCACATCCTGACCCACGCCATGCACTATGCGTCATCGGTGTTCGAGGGCGAACGCTGCTACAATGGCAAGATTTTCAAAGGCCGCGAGCATTCGGAACGGCTGCGCAAATCGGCGCAATACCTCGACTTCGAAATCCCCTATTCCGTGGACGAGATCGAAGCCGCGAAATACGAGATGCTCAAGGCGAACGGCTGGACCGATGCCTATGTCCGTGCGGTAGCGTGGCGTGGTGCCGGCCCCGACATGGGTGTCTCGGCGGCGCGCAACCCTGTGCGTCTGGCCATCGCGGGCTGGGAATGGGGCAACTATTACGGCGACGCCAAGATGAAGGGCGCCAAGCTCGACATCTCGAAGTGGAAGCGCCCGTCGCCCGAAACGATCCCCGTACACGCCAAAGCGGCGGGCCTGTATATGATCTGCACCACCTCCAAACACGCGGCAGAGGCCAAGGGCTGTTCCGACGCGCTGTTCATGGACTACCGTGGCTATGTGGCCGAAGCGACCGGCGCGAACATCTTTTTCGTCAAGGACGGCGAAGTGCACACGCCATTGGCCGATTGCTTCCTCAACGGGCTGACCCGTCAGACCGTCATCGGGATGCTCAAGGAAAAGGGCCTGACCGTGCACGAACGCCACATCATGCCGGAAGAGCTGGAAGGCTTCGAGCAATGCTGGCTGACCGGCACCGCGGCCGAGGTCACACCCGTCGGACAGATCGGCGACTACACCTTCGAGGTTGGCGCGCTCACCCGCGAGATTTCGGAAGACTACGAAAAGCTCGTCCGGTCCTGAACCGACCCATCAAAACAAACGGCGCGAGGGGCTCTCCCCCCGCGCCGTTTTCATGTCCGCACCTGCGGTGCAGCACGTCGTGTTAGTAAAGCGCGACCGGATTGATCATCGCCTGTACCGTGCCTTTGATCAGCGGCTGCCCGAGCACAAACATGAACTCTTGCACGCCTTCCGCGACCAGCGGTCCTGTGTTCATCGTCTCCAGAATATAGATGCCGTTATCCTTGAGCAGCGTGACGTGGCCATAGAACACCTTGTCCCCCTCTTTCGGTGGAATGGCTTCTAGGCCCCATGTGTCTGCGCCCACGGCCATCGGGTTCATCGACGCCATAAACACCGCGCCTTCGTTATTCAGCCCCGGTTCGGTGGACCCCCAGGCCGTCGGGTCGCTTTCCATCATGCCGTCGGTCCAGCCCGTGTGAAACAGCACGATATCCCCTTCGTTTACCGTGATCTGCTGCGCCTCCATCGCGGCGGTAATCTCTGCCTCGCCAAAATGCTCACCGGCGGCCAATACATCCTTGCCCATGTGCTTGGCCATATCGATGATCACGGCGCGCCCGACCAAGGGCGGCACGGCATGCGTTCCCAACTTGGTCAGGCCGCTGATAGCCGAGATTTCCTTTTCGTCTAGGCAGTTATAATACATCCCGTCTTCGCCCAGATGCCCAAGCCCGTCCAACTGCGACCCGATACCGATCCAGGTTTGCAGCAGATCGTCGTTATAATTGCCCTCGTAGCCAAAGGACGACAGCTTTTGGCCGCCGTGCTGGTTCGGCTGGACCACCTGAAGGCTCAGCGAACGGGGCGGGAAGGCAGGCGTATCCGGCCCGATCACGATCCCGAGCGGCATCGATTTGCCCTGCTTGATCAGCTTGGCGGCCTCCAACGTGCGCTCGGTCGAGATCAGGTTCGCCGATCCCAGCTGGTCGTCAGGGCCCCAATGCGAATGGTCACAGTCTTGCGCCCATGCGGCAGATGCCCCGACACCGATGGACACGGCAGTTGCGATAATCTTGGTAAATTTCATCTTTCTTCCCTCCCAGAAAACAGGGTGCAGCACCGACGGGATACCCGCTGTTCCACACCCTAGAAGGTTAGGTTAACATGAAATTCAATCAGGGCACGTAATTTCAACCGATCAGCTGGGTGTCCCCTGTGGCGTGCTGCTGGCCTTGGATTTGGACCGATCCAGCCCCAACTGCCGTTCCCGCCAGATGATCGCGGCACCGCCGGCGATGACCAGACCCGCACCGATCAGGATCGCAGGCGTCGGGATTTCGCTGAAAAGCACCCAGCCGATCAATACCGCAAACAGCATAGAGGCATAGTCGAACGGGGCGAGCATCGACACCGGGCCAAAGCGGTAAGAGGCCGTGATCATGATCTGTGATACCCCGCCGATCATACCCGACAGGATCAGAAGCGACGAGACTTGCCACCCGGGGTTCACCCACCAAAGCGGCTCCCAGTTGATCACCATGCCTGCGGGCAGCGTGAGGAACGACAGGCAGGTCGCGGTGAGCGAGAAATAGAACACGATGGCCGCCGTGCTGTCGGTTTGCACCAATCGGCGCACGTGGATCTGGACAAGCGCGCGCATGATCGACGCGGCAACCACCATCATCGCGCCCAGCATGGCAAGCTGCGACACGCTATCCCCGCCTACGGTAAAGCGGGGGTACAGAACGATCAGCACGCCGATCAACCCCACGGCCACCGCAGACAGTCGGAACACACGCACCTGTTCGCCCAGGAATATCGCGGCGAAGATTACCGTGAAAAGCGGCGTGGCATAGCCGATCGCGGTGACCTCTGGCAGAGGCAGCAGGCTAAGCCCGGCAAAGGTCAGCGCCATCGCCGTGGTCCCGAAAACGCCGCGCCAGACGTGGCCCATCAGATTGCTGGGCTTCAGCCCGTCGCGCAGGTCGCCGCTTTGCCATAGCCACAGGATGATCATCGGGAAGGCAAAGAACGACCGGTAGAACACGGCTTGGGCGGCGGGCACGGTGGCCGTCGCGATCTTGATGAGGGCCGCCATGACCGAGAACAGAAAGACCGCCCCCAGTTTAAGGGCGATGGCCCGGCCGGGGCGGTGCTCTGTCGTGGTGCTTTGCATGGCGCATGCTTGCGCCTGCAGGTTTCAAGTTGCAAGACCCCGCGTCAACTTGCGCGTCGTATTCCCGCCAACATGCAAAAAATCCAAGCGTTCCGCGCGACTTAGCCGATGATGCCGCGGTTTTCGCCGACCTGACCGCGGTGCAACAGCATATGGTCAAGCAGGACGCAGGCCATCATCGCTTCGCCCACCGGCACGGCGCGGATGCCAACGCAGGGGTCATGGCGGCCTTTGGTGATGATCTCTGTGTCTTCGCCGGATTTGGTAATCGTCTTGCGTGTGGTCAGGATGCTTGACGTTGGCTTGACCGCGAAACGCAGCACGATGTCCTGACCAGTGCTGATGCCGCCCAGAATACCGCCCGCGTGGTTCGACGAATAGACAGGGCCGTCGGGGCCCATGCTGATCTCGTCCGCGTTCAGCTCTCCGGTCAGCATGGCGGCGGACATGCCTTCGCCAATCTCCACGCCTTTGACGGCGTTGATGCTCATCATCGCGGCGGCAAGATCGGTGTCGAGCTTGCCATAGACCGGCGCGCCAAGGCCCGCGGGCACGCCGCGCGCTGTCACCTCGATGATCGCACCGACGGACGATCCGGATTTGCGCAGACCGTCCAGATACGCCGCCCAGTCATCGGCCGCTTTGGCGTCGGGCACCCAGAACGGGTTCTGTTCGATCTGGTCCCAATCGAACGCATCGCGGTCGATCTTGTGGGGGCCCATCTGCACCATGTAGCCGGTGATCTGCACATTCGGCGCAATCGCCTTGATCGCTTCGCGCGCAAGGCCACCCGCCGCCACACGCGACGCGGTTTCACGTGCCGAGGACCGCCCGCCCCCGCGATAATCGCGGATGCCGTATTTCTGGAAATAGGTGATGTCGGCGTGACCGGGGCGGAACTTGTCTTTGATGTCACCGTAATCTTTCGACCGCTGGTCGGTGTTCTCGATCATCAGCTGGATCGGCGTGCCGGTGGTGACACCTTCGAACACGCCCGACAGGATCCGCACCTCATCCGCCTCGCGGCGCTGCGTGGTGTATTTGTTCTGGCCGGGTTTGCGCTTGTCCATCCAGTGCTGGATCATCTCTTCGGTGATCGTCACACCGGGAGGGCAGCCGTCCACCGTGGCCCCCAAAGCAGGCCCGTGGCTTTCGCCCCAGGTGGTCACGCGGAAAAGATGGCCAAAGCTGTTGATCGACATGGGCGGTGCTCCTTTGGCGGTGATCCTTAACGGGGGCTGCACCATGCCTCAAGGGGTTTCACCTTGCGCGCGGGCGACAGGCGTTCTACCGATAAGACACCTCGGGGGGCCTGACAGGCTGAGATGTGCGCGCACGGACCCGTTGAACCTGAACCGGTTAACACCGGCGGAGGGAAGGTCTGGATACACCTCCAACGCTTTCTGACGCCGCATTTTGGAGGATGCCATGAAGTATCTTACACTTGCTGCCACCACGCTTTTCGCCACGCAAGCATGGGCCGAGACGCCCGAACTGGTGGTCTATACCTACGACAGCTTTGTCGCCGAATGGGGCCCCGGCCCCGTGATCGAAGCGGCCTTCGAGGCGGAATGCGCTTGCGATCTGAAATTCGTCGGTATGGGCGATGGCGCGGCGCTGCTGGCGCGGCTCAAGCTGGAAGGCGCGCGGTCTGACGCCGATCTGGTGCTGGGGCTTGATACCAGCCTGATCGCGGCGGCCAAGGAGACAGGGCTGTTCGCGCCCGCCACAGTGAACGCGGATTATGACCTGCCCGTCACATGGGAGGATGACAGCTTTGCCCCCTATGACTGGGGCTATTTCGCCTTTGTCCATAACGCTGATCTGACCCCGCCCGCGCATTTTCGCGCGCTGGCCGACAGTGACCTCAAGATCGTGATCCAGGACCCGCGGTCCTCTACCCCCGGTCTGGGCCTGCTGATGTGGGTCAAGGACGCTTATGGCGACGAGGCCCCTGCGATCTGGGAAGGTCTGGCGGATAATGTCGTGACCGTGACCAAGGGCTGGTCCGAAGCCTACGGCCTGTTTCTTGAGGGTGAGGCCGACATGGTGCTGAGCTATACCACATCCCCCGCCTACCACCTGATCGCCGAAGAGGACGCGACCAAAGCCGCCGCCGCCTTTGACGAAGGCCACTACATGCAGATCGAAGTGGTCGGCAAACTGGCGGGCAGCGACCAGCCCGAGCTGGCCGATCAGTTCATGCAGTTCATGGTATCGGACGCGGCGCAATCGGTGCTGCCCACGACCAACTGGATGTACCCCGCCGTCACGCCCCAAGGCGGGCTGCCCGAAGGCTTTGAGCAGTTGATCGAACCGGGCAAGGCGCTGCTGATCCCGAACGATGACGTGCCCGCCCTGCGCGAGGAAGCATTGGCCGAATGGCTCTCCGCACTGTCGCAATAAGCACGAAATCTGGCATCAGCGCCGCCATTCTGGTTGCGGCGCTGATCCTTGCTGCGGTGGGGGCGGTGCTGTGGCGGGCCGAGTTCGGCAGCGGGCTTGGCCCGGCCGATTGGTCCGCGATCCGGTTTACCGTGCTACAGGCCGCGCTTTCCGCCCTGCTGTCTACCATGCTGGCGATCCCTGTCGCCCGCGCCTTGGCGCGACGGCGCTTTGTCGGGCGCGGGTTGCTGGTCACGCTGCTGGGGGCACCGTTCATCCTGCCGGTGATTGTCGCCGTGCTGGGGGTGCTTGCGGTCTTTGGCCGCGCGGGCTGGCTCAATGCGGCGCTGGCGGCGGTCGGATTGCCCGGCATCACGATCTACGGGCTGCACGGCGTGGTGCTGGCGCATGTCTTCTTTAACCTCCCGCTGGCCACGCGGCTGTTGTTGCAGGCGTGGCAGACCGTGCCCGCGGAACGGTTCCGGCTGGCCGCACAGCTTGGCCTGACCCCGCGCGCGGTATTCCGCAGCATCGAGCTTCCCCTCCTGCGGCAAATCCTGCCCGGCACCGCAGCGCTGATCTTTGTGATCTGCCTGACCAGCTTTGCCGTAGCGCTGACCCTCGGCGGCGGCCCCCGCGCCACGACGATCGAGCTTGCGATCTATCAAGCGTTCCGTTTCGACTTTGACCTGAACCGTGCAGCGCTGCTGTCGCTGGTGCAGCTTGGGCTTGCGGGCAGCACCGCCGCGCTGGCGCTGTGGATCATCCCCGCGATCAGTCTGGGCGGCGGGCAGGACCGACCCCTGCACCGCTGGGACGCACGTGGTGGGCTACAACGCGGGCTCGACGCGCTGTTCATCACGTTGGCGGCGGGGTTTCTGCTGCTGCCCCTGACCTCGGTCGTGATGCGCGGGGTGATCGGCCTGCCGCAAATGCCCGCCAGCGTGTGGCAGGCAGCGGGCACCTCACTCACCGTGGCGCTGATCAGCGTGGTGGTCTTGCTGGCCTTGGCCCTGCCCCTTGCCGGATGGATCGCGACCCGTGCCCGCGGCGGGGTAGAGGCCGTCGGCCTCTTGGGGCTTGCGGCCTCTCCGCTGATGATCGGCACCGGCTGGTTCATTCTGATCAACCCTGTCGCCAGCCCCTTTGCGCTGGCCCTTCCCGTCACGGCGCTGGTCAATGCGCTGATGGCCCTGCCCTTCGCCCTGCGTATTCTGGTGCCCCGCCTGCGCGACACGGTGCAGATCTATGGCCGGCAGGCGCAGATGCTGGGGCTGAGTGGATGGCCGCTTTGGCGCTGGCTGATCCTGCCACGCTTGCGCCAGCAGATCGGCTTTGCCGCGGGGCTGACCGGTGCCCTGTCGATGGGGGATCTGGGGGTCATCGCCTTGTTCGCCGACCCCGACAGTGCCACCCTGCCACTGCAGATGTACCGGTTGATGGGGGCCTACCGGATGGAGGCCGCGGCCGGTGCGGCCCTGATCCTGCTGGCGCTGTCACTTGGGATTTTCTGGATATTCGACAAGGGAGGGCGCTGGCATGCTGACACTTGAGACCGCGCAGATCACCCAAGGCAGCTTTACCCTGCACGCCGACCTGACCCTTGCGCCCGCGCAGACCTATGCGGTGATCGGCCCCTCGGGTGCGGGGAAATCCACCCTGCTGGGGGCGCTTTGCGGGTTCATTCCGCTCAGGTCCGGCAGGCTGCTGTGGCAGGGCAAAGACATCACCCAAGCCGCCCCCGGTGCACGGCCGATGACGATGCTTTTTCAGGATAACAACCTCTTTCCCCATCTCAGCGTGATGCAGAATGTGGGGCTGGGGCTGCGCCCCGACCTGCGGCTCGGCACTGCGGAACAAACCCGTGTACACGAGGCGCTCGATCGCGTCGGGCTGCAGGGGATGGCTGCCCGCAAACCTGCCGAGCTTTCCGGCGGGCAGCAAAGCCGTGTGGCCCTCGCACGGGTGCTGGTGCAAGCCCGCCCGCTTGTCCTGCTCGACGAACCCTTTGCCGCACTTGGCCCCGCCCTGCGCAACGACATGCTGGATCTGGTGGCCGCCCTCGCCGCAGAGACCAAAGCCGCGTTGATCATGGTCACCCACGCCCCCGAGGACGTGCGCCGTATCGCGGATCAGGTGATCTTTGTCGAAGGTGGCACCGCACATCCGCCGCAGCCTGCCGCAGCGCTGATGGACAACCCGCCCGACGCGCTGCGCGCCTATCTGGGGTAATCAGAAAATGACCGCGTAAAAGGTCAGCGATGTCAGCAGGATTGTCAGATACCCCAGCAGCACATAAAGCCCGTCACGGGTGAACAGACCAAAGGCAAACAGCGCCACCGTCCCGCCCCCGAAGGACGACGCGAAGGGCACGAATTCAAGCAAGGGCCAACCCACAGGCAGGATCACGCAGGTCACCAACGTCAGCAGACGCATCGGGCCTGTCGTCAGAAACTGGAGCCTTTTGCCCGAGTGGCGATCAAAAAACGCCGCGGGCTTGCGCAGCCACCGCACGCAGAACAGCAACCGGGATGACTTGACCTCGCGGCGCAGCAGGAACTGCGGCAACCACAGACGTTTGCGCCCATAGACCGCCTGCGCCGACAGCACGATGATCACCATCGCCATGAAACTGGACACGCCAAAGACACCGGACAGCGGCGACACCAACAGCAGCGCGGCCAGCAGAATGAACGGGAGCAGGGACCGCTCTCCGAATTCGTTCAGCACATCGTTGATCGTGACCGTCTCGCGGCTGGCCGCTTGCTCCATCCCGTCCAGCAGATGGGTGAGGCTACGCTCCTCGATATTGTGCATATACCCCCCAAAGGTCAGCTGTCTTGTGCAAGCAATGCCGCCAGCCCGGCCCGATAGGTGGGGAACTGCGGTGCCCAGCCTAACGCCTGCTTGATACGGTCGTTCCGAACCTTCTTGCTTTCCGCGTAAAAGCTGCGGGCCATGGGGGTCATATCGGCCTGATCAAAGGGGATCGCGGGGGGCACGGGCAGGCCAAGCAGCTCTGCCGCGTGGGCGATCACGTCTTGCGGTGGCGCGGGGTCATCGTCGCACAGATTATAGACCGCGCCCGGGTCGGGCCGCTGCAAGGACAGCTCAAGCGCTTGGGCAATATCCTCGACATGGATGCGAGAGAAGACCTGCCCCTGCTTGATGATCCGCCGCGCCGTTCCGGCCCGCACCTTGGCAAAGGGGCCGCGTCCGGGGCCATAGATCCCTGCAAGGCGAAAGATATGCAGCGGCAGATCGGGGATCGCCTGCCACCGTGCCTCTGCCGTGACACGGGCGCGTCCGCGTTTGGTCGATGGCGTCAGCGGCGTGTCCTCGTCCACCCAATCGCCGTCGTGGTCGCCGTAAACCCCCGTTGTCGACAGGTAGCCGACCCACCGCAGATCGGGCGCGGCGCGGGTGACCGCATCCTCGACCGCATTCAAGACCGGATCGCCTGCGCTGTCCGGTCCGGCCGAGACGAGCACATTGGGAAACTGCGCGATCAACGCGCCCAGATCGGCCCCCGGCCAGACGACGGGTTCAACGCCTGTGTCCGCGATGGCATCTGCCTTGTCGGGACTGCGCGTGGTGCCGACGATGCGCCAGCCCTGCGGCACCAGCCGTGCGGCAAGGGCGCGCGCGCTAAAGCCATGCCCGATCGACAGCAGCGTTTTCTCCATGAGGCGTCCTTTCTATGTGGTGGGGGTCCGGGGCAAGGCGATCCGCTGCCCCTCGGGGACCAATGCATTCATCTGCGCGATATGTTCCGGCAGGCATTTGGTCAGGAAGTCATAGGTCTGGACCACATGCGCCCGCGCCGCCGGCCCCAGATGCGCATAGGCCGCCGGATTGCCCAGCACATCCGCCACCTGATCGCCCAGCGCGTCGGGATCGAAGAAATCGCATAGCAGACCGGTTTCGCCGTGGGTAATCGCCTCGCGCACGGGGGCCACGTCAGAGCCGACAATCGTCGCGCCCATCGCCATCGCCTCGAGCAGGGACCACGACAGCACAAATGGCATGGTCAGATAAAGATGGCAGCGGCTGATCTGTATCACCTTCTGGTAGTCCTCGTAGGACAGCTTGCCCAGAAAATGCACCCTTGACCAATCAACGTGCTTGCCTACCTCTGCCTCCATCTCGGCACGCAGGCCCCCGGGGTGTTTGCTTTTGCCGCCATAAGAGGTGTCGTTGCCCCCCACCACCAACACCCGCGCATCGGGGCGTTGTTTCAGAATGCGTGGCAATGCGCGCATGAACACATGAAAGCCCCGCGTGCGTTCAAGGTTGCGCGACACAAAGGTCAGCACCTCGTCATCCTTGGTCAGGGCGCGATCCATCCGTCCCAGCTTGAGCGTCACCGCCGGATCGGGGCGCAGCTGGTCTGTGCGTATCCCGTCGTGACAGACATAGAGCTTGCGGTGAAAGCTTTGCGGGAAACGGTCACGCTGCCAGTAGGTCGGGCTGAGCCCGACGTCGACGGTTTCGATATTGGCCAGCGGCACGGCATTGCGCGCGTGCAATAGAAAGGGTGTATTCTCGGTCACGGGGTCTTCGGGGTCGAACCCCACAGGGCCGCCGGTATCGCTGTAGTAATACTCGAAGAAGCCGATGATCGGGACATCGGGCCAGATCTGCTTGAAAAACGTCAGCTCCCCCCAACCCACATGCCCCACCACGATATCGGGTTTGAACCCTTCGCGGGTCTCGATCTGTTTGGCCGCGCGGGCGGCCCCCAAACCGTTGCCGGTCGATTCCTCCCAGTTCTTCGACAGCCCATAGGCAGTCTCTGCCGGTCTGTGATGCGCCTTGTAGACCCGTGTCTCGACGCCATCAAAACGGGGCGGGTTTTTGCGTTGGGTCAGGAAATAGATCTGGTGTGTGCGTTGATCGGCCAGCCATTGCACCAGCTCGCGGTATTGGCCGGGCATATTCTGGTGCACAAACATGATCTTCATGGGGTCGCCTTATGTCCTGTCGGTTGCAGACAGTTAGCCCAGTCGGCACGGACAGTGCAAACGCCACGGCGCTGGACGGCTCTGGCTTGAACCTCGGGCGATCTTCGTGTCAACGTCAGGTATGAAAGAACACACATTCCCCTCGTGGCCCGATGTGGCCGATCAACTGGTCGCTGTTGCGGCAGGACGCAGTGCTGCGGATACGATTATCACCGGCGGTATCTGGGTCAACGTGCACACGCGCGAAACCCTGCCGGACCATGATATCGCGATCAAGGCGGGGCGCATTGCCTTTGTCGGGCCGGACGCCAGCCACTGCAAAGGCGACACGACCAAGGTGATCGAGGCAAAGGGCCGCTATATGATCCCCGGCCTGTGTGACGGGCATATGCACATCGAAAGCGGTATGCTGACTCCGGCGGAATTCGCCCGCGCTGTGATCCCCCATGGCACCACGTCGATGTTCACCGACCCGCATGAGATCGCCAATGTGCTGGGGCTGGAAGGCGTGCGCATGATGCATGACGAAGCCCTGATGCAGCCGGTGAACATCTTCACCCAGATGCCGTCCTGTGCGCCATCCGCCCCCGGTCTGGAAACCACCGGCTTTGAAATCACGGCAGAGGATGTCGCCGAGGCCATGCACTGGCCCGGTATCATCGGTCTGGGCGAGATGATGAACTTCCCCGGTGTGACCGCGGGCGACCCCAAGATGCTGGCCGAGATTGCCGCAACGCAACGCGCGGGCAAGACCGTAGGCGGGCACTATGCCTCCCCCGATCTGGGGCCAGCCTTTGCGGCCTATGTGGCGGGCGGCCCTGCGGATGATCACGAGGGCACCTGCGAGGCGGATGCCATTGCGCGGATGCGTCAGGGGATGCGGTCGATGATCCGGCTGGGGTCCGCGTGGTATGACGTTGAAACACAGATCACCGCGATCACCGAAAAAGGGCTGGATTCGCGCAATATGATCCTGTGCACCGATGACTGCCATTCCGGCACCTTGGTGAATGACGGTCATATGAACCGCGTGGTGCGCCATGCCATCGACTGCGGCTGCGACCCGTTGGTTGCGCTGCAAATGGCGACGATCAACACCGCGACCCACTTTGGGCTGGAACGCGAGATCGGGTCGCTGACGCCCGGGCGGCGGGCCGATGTGATCCTGACCTCTGACCTCGAAACGCTCCCCATCGAGACGGTGATCGCGCGGGGGCAGATCGTGGCAGAGGATGGCGTGTGTCTGGTAGACTGCCCGCATTACGACTGGCCGCCCCATGCGCGGCAGACCGTCAACATGGGCAAAGCCCTTGGCGCGGATGATTTCCAGATCACCGCTCCTGCGGGGGCCAATGCCGTCACCGCCAATGTCATCGGCGTGGTCGAGAATCAGGCCCCCACCCGCGCGCTGAAATTCGAGCTGCCAGTGACCGAAGGGCGCGTGCAGTCCACGGGAGAAGTGTGCCAGATCGCGCTGGTCGAACGGCACCGCGGCACCGGCACTGTCGTCAACGCGCTGGTCTCGGGCTTTGGCTATCAGGGGCCGATGGCGATGGCGTCCACCGTGGCGCATGACAGTCACCACATGATCGTGGTGGGCACCGATACCGAGCATATGGCGATGGCCGCGAACCGTCTGCGCGAGGTTGGCGGCGGGATCACCATCTTCAAGGACGGGGCAGAGTTGGCCATGGTCGAACTGCCGATCGCCGGCCTGATGTCCGACAACCCCGCCTCCGACGTCGCCGCCAAGACCGAAGCCATGATGCAGGCGATGCGCGACTGTGGCTGCACGCTGAACAACGCCTATATGCAGCATTCGCTTTTGGCGCTTGTTGTCATTCCCGAATTGCGCATCTCTGACCTCGGCTTGGTCGATGTGCGCAGTTTTGAATTTATTCCTTTGTTAGAGCCTGTTTCATGACCCGAATCCTGACCCCAGACGCCCGCCCCGCCGAACAGTTCACCGATGCTGCTGCCGCCGTTGCACGGCTGATCGAGCTATACAGCCAAGCGACAGGCTTTCTGAGCGCGCATTTCCAGAAGGCGATGGACAGCGCCGCCCCGGAAACGCGGATCAGGGCCTTCTACCCCGAGATCCGGTTTACCACCTCCAGCTATGCGCAGGTGGATTCACGGCTGTCGTTCGGCCATGTGTCGTCCCCCGGCACCTTCTCGGCCACGATCACGCGGCCAGAATTGTTCAAACATTACCTGACACAACAAATCCGTCTGCTGATCGAAAACCACGGCCAGCCCGTGACCATCGCGGTATCCGACACGCCAATCCCCGTGCATTTCGCGGTCAGCAATGACGACAGCGTGACGATCCCGCAGGAAGGTGCCGCGGATTTCACCCTGCGCGATGTGTTTGACGTGCCGGACCTGAGCACAACCAATGACGACATCGTCAACGGCACCTATCTGCCGCTGGACAACGTGCGCCCGCTGGCCCCCTTCACCGCGCAGCGCGTCGATTATTCGCTGGCACGGCTGACGCATTACACCGCAACCGATCCCGAACATTTCCAAAGTCACGTGCTGTTCACCAACTACCAGTTCTACGTCACCGAGTTCGAGGAATACGCCCGCGCTATGTTGCGCGACCCCGATAGCGGCTACACGTCCTTCGTCTCTACCGGCAATGTCGAGATTTCGGACGGCGACGCGCCGCTGCCTGCGTCGGTCAAGACTCCGCAGATGCCGACCTACCACCTCAAGCGCGCGAACGGGTCCGGGATCACGCTGGTCAACATCGGCGTCGGCCCATCCAACGCGAAAACCGCGACCGACCACATCGCCGTGCTGCGGCCCCATGCGTGGCTGATGGTCGGCCACTGTGCCGGTTTGCGCAACACACAGGCGCTTGGGGATTTCGTGCTGGCGCATGGCTATCTGCGCGAGGATCACGTGCTGGACGACGACCTGCCGGTCTGGGTTCCGATCCCCGCGCTGGCCGAGATCCAGATCGCGCTGGAGGACGCCGTTGAACAGGTCACCCAGCTTGAGGGCTACGAGTTGAAGCGGATTATGCGCACGGGCACCGTTGCCACCATCGACAACCGCAACTGGGAATTGCGCGATCAATCCGGTCCGGTGCAGCGGCTCAGCCAGTCGCGCGCCGTGGCGCTGGATATGGAAAGCGCCACGATTGCGGCCAACGGCTACCGCTTCCGGGTGCCCTACGGCACGCTTCTATGCGTCTCGGACAAACCCCTGCATGGCGAGTTGAAGCTGCCCGGTATGGCGTCTGATTTCTACAAAACGCAGGTCGCACGACACTTGATGATCGGTATTCGCGCGATGGAACAGCTGCGCGATATGCCCCTAGAGCGGTTGCATAGCCGAAAATTGCGCTCGTTTGACGAAACTGCCTTTCTCTGAAGGCCAAAATCGGCTGAAAATAGCATGTTTTCGCGGTTTCTTGCGACCTATTCGTTGTGTTCAGCCACAACATACCGTTACATTCTGCGCGTGAGGCCCTAATCCGGGCGGACGAAGGAGAAAAACAAGATGGCAACTAAACCAATGACAAAAACCCAGCTCGTCGCGGCTTTGGCTGAGGAAATGGGCGAAGACAAGAAAACAGCAAGCGCGGCACTGGACGCGGTTTGCGCGTTGATCACCAAAGAAGTCTCCGGCGGTGGCGCTGTGACACTTCCCGGCATTGGCAAAATCTACTGCCGCGAACGCCCCGAGCGTATGGTGCGCAACCCTGCCACCGGCGAACAGTTCAAGAAAGACGCGGACAAGGTTGTTAAGATGACCATCGCGAAAGCGCTGAAAGACAGCGTTAACGAATAAGACTGATCACAGTCTGTTCTGACAAAGGGTCGCCCACGGGCGGCCCTTTGCGTTTGGCGCAGGTCTGTGTTGCGCTGAATGCGCTTGCCCCTGTCGGGCAACTGCGGAAGTCTCCGCCCACTGGAAAACCTGAAAGGCCCCCTCATGGATATACGTGCAATTCTCATGGGGCTGGCCTTCGCCGTCATGTGGTCCTCTGCCTTTACATCGGCACGGATCATCGTCGCGGACGCGTCCCCTTTGATGGCTTTGTCGGCGCGGTATCTGATCTCTGGCCTGATCGGCGTGGGGGTCGCGCTTGCGCTTGGGCAGACGTGGCGGCTGACGCCTGCGCAATGGCGGGCAACGATCATTTTCGGCGTGCTGCAAAACGCGGTCTATCTGGGGATGAACTTTGTCGCGATGCAGACCGTACAGGCGTCACTGGCGGCGATCATCGCCTCGACCATGCCGTTGCTGGTCGGTCTGGCGACATGGCTGTTTCTGGGCGAAAAGCTCAAGCCGTTGGGCATCGCAGGGCTGATCGCAGGTGTGATCGGGGTGGCCATCATTATGGGGGCACGGATCAGCGGTGGCGTCGATCTGACGGGGCTGCTGCTATGCGGCGTCGGTGTGGTCGCGCTATCAGCGGCGACCCTGCTGGTGCGCGGTGCGACCTCTGGCGGGAACTTCCTGATGGTGGTGGGCTTGCAGATGCTTGTCGGCTGCGTCGCGCTGTCGATTGCGACCTTGCTGTTCGAGACGCCGCACATCAGCCCAAGCTGGCCGCTGGCGCTGGCGTTCCTGTATACCTGTCTGGTGCCGGGGCTGCTGGCGACGGTGGTCTGGTTCTGGCTGGTCAACCGTATCGGAGCCACCCGCGCCGCGACCTTCCATTTCCTCAACCCGTTTTTCGGAGTGGCGATTGCCTGGCTGTTGCTGGGCGAACCGCTGGGGGTTCAGGATATCATCGGCGTCGCCGTGATTGCCTTGGGCATTCTTGCGGTTCAGGTCTCGCGGCAGCGCCGGGCCTGACCCGCGCGCAACGGCTTCGGACGACAGGCGGGCGGTCACAGATCGGTGCGTCGATGCATTACCCCTTTGAAAAACCCGCGCAGGCCCCATTTAATGTATCAAACCGCAAAGGAGCCTCGCATGCCGACCTATGAAAAGACCGACGCCGCCATTAACGCTCTGTCCCCCGAAGAATTCCGTGTCACCCAGCAGAACGGTACCGAACGGCCGGGCACGGGTAAGCTGCTTGATAACAAAGAGCCGGGCATCTACGTAGACATCGTCTCTGGCGAGCCGCTGTTCGCGTCCTCGGACAAATACGACTCCGGCTGCGGCTGGCCGAGCTTTACCAAACCCATCGAACCGGCCCATGTCGCCGAACTGCGTGACGCGTCGCTGGGGATGATCCGCACCGAAGTGCGCAGCGCCCATGGGGACAGCCATCTGGGCCACGTCTTCCCCGACGGTCCCGCGGATCGTGGCGGGCTGCGCTATTGCATCAATTCCGCCTCGTTGCGCTTTATTCATCGTGACGACATGCAAGACGCAGGCTATGGCGATTATATCAACCAAGTGGAGGATGTAGCATGAGCGAACAACGCGCAGTACTGGCCGGAGGATGCTTTTGGGGCATGCAGGACCTGATCCGCAAACGCGAGGGGGTTCTATCGACCCGCGTGGGCTATTCGGGCGGCGATGTGCCCAATGCCACCTACCGCGACCACGGCACCCATGCCGAGGCGATCGAGGTGATGTTTGACGACGACGTGATCAGCTATCGTGATCTGCTGGAACTGTTTTTCCAGATCCACGACCCGACCACGTTGAACCGTCAGGGCAATGACCGCGGGCTGAGCTATCGTTCGGCGATCTACTATGTCGACGAAGGCCAGAAAGCCACGGCGCTGGACACGATTGCCGACGTAGAGGCATCGGGCATCTGGCCGGGAAAAGTCGTGACAGAGGTAGAACCCGTCAGCGATTTCTGGGAAGCAGAGCCCGAGCATCAGGATTATCTGGAGCGTATTCCAAACGGCTATACCTGCCACTTTCCGCGCCCCGATTGGGTCCTGCCCAAACGCGCGGCAGCAGAATAAACGCAAAACGGCGCAGCCCCTCGGGTTTGCGCCGTTTTCTTTTGTGCAGAGTCAGGCCGATGCGACCCTTGGCCTGCCTGTCGCCTCGACCGTCAGCAGCGCTTCGATAAAGACCTTGCGGCTTTCGACCTCTGCATGGCGGATGTCGCGTTGCACGTCGATCTGCACATCGACCACCCCCGCCGCCCGCGCCGCCACCTCTGCCTTGTCGCGCAGGGTTGCCTCAAGCGTGCTCAGCGCCTGTGTCTGATCCGTGAAATCCTGCGGCCCGCCGGCCAGATACACCCTGAACCGCCCCTCTGCGGGCGAGGTCACCGTGCCGCTTTCCCGCATGGTCACCCGGCCCACGACTGCACCAATGGCATTTGCCACCGCGGCGTGTTCGGGCAGGATCATCTGCGTGTCCAGCCGTTCCCCCACCGCCGGATAATAAGCCGCGGCAGAGGCCCCCAGCCCGATCACCGGCACGTTCAACGCCGCCTCGATCCGCACAAGCCCCGCGTGCCCGCGCAACCCGCGCTGCAACAGCTCGTGGCGGGCCAGCGTTTCGGGTTCTGTATCAAAGGCGGGCGCTTCTTCCGCCAGCGCCGCTTCCAGCATGGCCAGCGCGGTCTGTTCGGTCAGTTGATCCACAATGATCTGCGCCATAGCGGCAGGGTCAGGGGCCAGCATCTGCCCCGCGCCTGTGCGTCGCCGTCCAAACAACCGCAGCGCCTTGCCTGCGGCCTCGGCGTCCCACGCTGCCACCCGTCCCAGCACATGGCTTGCGTCCGATGGCGTAACGCCGGCCAGCTGGACCAAGCCACGCTCTACCAGACGTTTCAGCGCGCCTGTCTCTATGCGGGCGCGCAGGATGTCGGCCATCGGGTGCAGCCCGTCACCAATACGGTCCAGCAGCATTTGTTCACGCGCCGAGATCCCCTCGCGCGGTTGACCTGCCACGGCACGCACAAAGCGCCCGTCATATTCGCCGGGGGTGGTGCTGCGCAGCTGCGCATCAAGCGCGGCATGGACCACCTCGGGTGCCTCCGTCGCGATGAGCGCAATGGGCAAGACCCGCTTGGGCCCCAGCGTCACGCCGCCCTGCAAGCCTTCGGTCAGGAAATGCACCTCGCTGTCGCCCCCCAGACCAGTGGTGCGCATGGCAACGGCCTCTACCATCGTGCGGTAGCTGCCGACGCGGGCCCCTGCGGGGTCGATCGCGGGCCGGCCATCGCGCAGCAGGGCCACATCGGTGGTGGTGCCGCCAATATCGCTGACCAACGCACGCGTCGCACCGGTCATCCACCGCGCCCCCACGATCGAGGCCGCAGGCCCGCTGAGGATCGTTTCAATCGGCCGTTCCCGTGCCTGCGCGGCAGAGATCAGCGCCCCGTCCCCCCGCACCACCATCAGCGGGGCGGTGACGCCAATGTCGGTCAACACATCCTCGGCCCGCCCGATCAACCGGTCGATCATCCCGATCAGCCGCGCGTTCAGCACCGCCGTCAGCGCCCGTTTCGGCCCGTTGAGCTTGGCCGACAGCTGATGCGAGGCCGACACGGGCCGCCCCGTCACCTGCGTCACCAAGGCGGCGACACGTTGTTCATGCGCGGGGTTGCGCGTGGCGAACTGGCTGGCGACAGCAAAACCGCTGACCTGTTCACGTTGCTCGGTCAAAAAGGAGATCAGCGCGGCTTCGTCCAGCGGGGCACGCTCTGCGCCTGCGTGGTCATGACCACCGCCAAGGATCAGATAGGGGTCACCGTTCAGCGCCCCTGCCAGCCCGTGTGTCTCAAGATCCCGTTCCTTGAAGCCGACATAGATCAACGCGACGCGCCCGCCCTGCCCTTCGACCAGCGCATTGGTTGCCAGCGTGGTCGACAGCGACGCCATCGCCACCTGACCCGCTGAAACATCGGCCGCCGCCAGCACGCGGCGCACGGCCTGCCCCACACCAATGGCCAGATCGGCGCGGGTGGTCAGCGCCTTGGCCGATGCGATCACCGTGGTTTCATCGCGGATCAGCACCGCATCCGTATAGGTGCCGCCCGTATCGACCCCAAGCAAAAGCGCCATTCAACTATCCTTGCACCGTTTTCCTAGGGTTTACCTGTTCCCGCGCAGCGGTCCAGCCCTGTCAGCCTTGGTTTTCGCGCAGACGGGCCACGGCCCATTGCGCCGCGTCGGCGACAGTCGCGTCCGGATCGTCCAGCAGGCCCTGCGCCACAGGGGTCAGACGCGCCTGACCGGAATTGCCGATGGCATAAAGCACATTGCGAATGAACCGGTTGCGCCCGATCCGCTTGATCGGCGAGCCGCTGAATCGCAGACGAAAGGCCGCATCATCCAGCGTCGCCAGCTCTGCCAGATCGGGGGCTCCGACACCGCCGTGATAGCGCAAATCGCTCGCCGCGACGGCGAATTTGTTCCACGGGCAGGCGGCGAGGCAATCGTCACAGCCGTAGATGCGGTTGCCCATCTTGCTGCGCAGCTCAAGATCGACCGGCCCGTTGTGTTCAATCGTCAGATAGGAAATGCAGCGCCGCGCATCCAGCTGATAGGGCGCGGGGAAGGCATTGGTCGGGCACGCCGTGAGGCAGGACCGGCACGACCCGCAGTGATCCACCTCTGCCGTGTCGGGGGTGAATTCCAACGTGGTGAAAATCGCACCCAGAAAGGCCCAGTTCCCCCAGTCGCGGCTTAGCAGATTGGTGTGCTTGCCCTGCCAGCCCAGCCCCGCGGCCTGCCCAAGCGCCTTTTCCGGCACGGGGGCCGTGTCGACAAAGACCTTCACCTCGCAGGGTTCCTGCGCCACCAGCCATCGCGCCACCCGCTTGAGCCTTTTCTTGACGATGTCGTGGTAATCTCGCCCCTGCGCATAGACAGATACGCCCGCCTTGTCGGGGTGGTTCAGCACCTCGGTCGGGTCATATTCAGGCGTGTAGCTTTCGGCCAGCATGATCACCGACCGCGCCTCGGGCCAAAGGGCGGCAGGGTTGCCGCGCCATGCCATACGGTCGGCCATCCACGCCATCTGCCCGTGATAGCCTGCATCGACGAAAGCCTGCAGCCGTTCGGGCACATCAGGCACCGCGTCGGGGCGGCAGATCCGGCAAGAGACAAAGCCCTCGTCCAGCGCCTGCGCCACCAACCGGCCCCGCAGGGCGTCCGTATCGGCAGCCGGTGTCACAGACATCGGGCGCGGCGTGGATCAGAAATCAAGGTCATTGTAATGCTTTGGCGGCGGGAAGCCCGGCACCTGATCGGCCAGCAACGACCGGAACGCGGGGCGGGACTTGATCTTGGCGTACCAGTCTTTGACCACGTCGGACCGGTTCCAGTCCACATCCGAGATATAATCAAGCGAGGACAGATGCGCCGCCGCCGCGAAATCGGCCAGCGTCATCACGTCGCCCGCCAGCCAGCGCCGGTGGTCCAGCAGCCATGCCATATAATCAATGTGATACTTGATCGCCTTGGCCCCGTCCTTGACGTTGCGGCTGTCGGGAAACCCCTGCTTCATCACCTTTTTGTTGACCCGCTCGTACAGCAGCTTCGAGGTGACCTCGTCGTGGAACTTGTCGTCGAACCAGCTGACCAGACGACGCACTTCAAGCCGCTGGACCGGATCAGAGGGCATCAGCGACGGTTCGGGGCGAGTCTCTTCTATATATTCGCAGATCGCGGCGCTTTCGGACATGATGATGCCATCAAGCTGCAATACGGGCACCTTGCCCGCCGGATTGCGACGCATGAAATCTGGGTCTTGCTCCCAATACCGCTCTTCGACGCGTTCGACCTCGATCTTCTTTTCAGCGAGGCTCAGCCGGACTTTGCGGCAGAACGGCGAAAGCGGGACGTGAAACAGGCGAGCCATAAGGGGTTCCGGTACTAACAAACAGGGGTTTCATCCTCATGCCCGTCTTGGTTGGGTTTTTCAACTCTCGAAACAGGCTGCCCGTCCGTCCTTGCTGATTGTCGCCGCACCATCGCGGATCTGGGCGCTGCGCTTGCGCACCGCGGCAGAGGGGCGCGCGGCCGAACGGGTTTTCGGCGACGGCAGGATCGCGGCCAGCCGCGCCGCTTGGGTTGCGGTCAGCTTGGCGGGAATCACCCCAAAGTAATGTTGCGCCGCGGCGTCGACACCAAAGATGCCTTCGTCGAACTCGGCCACGTTCAGATAGACTTCGATGATGCGCCGCTTGGTCCAGACGGTTTCAACCAGCGGCGTGATCCCGGCCTCAAGCGCTTTGCGCAACCATGTGCGACCATGCCAGAGATAGACGTTCTTGACCGTCTGCTGCGACAGGGTGGATGCCCCGCGGTTTGATCCTTCGGCGATGGCGCGTTTGATCGCGGCCAGATCAAAGCCCCAGTGTTCGCAGAAATTCGCATCTTCCGCCGCCACGACAGACCGCGCCATGACAGGGGCCACATCTTCCAGCGCGACCCATTGCTGGTCCACGCCCCCCAGCCTGCGGCCTTCGCTGAACATATAGGGGGTCGTCGGCGGGTTGATCACCGCGAACAGCAACACCAGGGCGATCAACAGGCCAAGCACGGCAAGCACCAGCTTGAACGCGCCCCGAACCACCCGCCGCTTGAGCGACCGCAGCTGCGCCGCAGGGGACGGGGTCTTGGACTTGGCTTTGCCCTTGGATTTGGAGGATGCGCGCTTTGCCATAGCCATCAGCTATATCGTGGCAATGGCTTATTGTGAACGGGCACTGCGGGCGGAAATCCCTTTTGCAAGATAGGCCCCGATCAGCGCAGAGGCCTTAGGCGACGGGTGGGTGTTATCGCTGGCAAACAGGCTGGCATCCTGACGGTCGATGACGGTTTCTGAATCAAGGAATGTCACCCCCGGGTTTTGTGCCGCAAACCGCGCGATGCGGCGTTCCAGCAGCACCAGATCATCGCGACAGCCCTCGAATGACCCTTTGCCATTGCCGGCGTAGTACCCCATCCACATCACCTGCGCGCCCGTGCTGCGCAAACGCGTCAGGAAGGCGGGGATTTCCCCAGTAGCGGCATCCGCAGCGATCAGCGTGTCGACCACAGGCGTGCAGGCCGCGCATTTGCAGTCGTTGAACCCCAAATCATTGGCCCCGCCGTTCACCACGATCCAGTTCCACCGCCCGCCGGGGTACTGATCCTGAATATCGAAACCGACAGCGGACAAGAGCGTGCTGTCATTGCTGAACTGCGCACCGGGGACGGCCTTGCTGACCACATCGCGGCCAAGGCTTGCTGCCATCGCATCGGGGATCGCCTGATCGCTTGATCCGTTCCACGCCATGACGGAATCGCCAATCACCAGAATATCGCCGCCGCCCTTGGGCGCAGCATCGGTACAGGCCGCAAGCGCGAGCCCCACCAGCAAAAGCGCCATCAACCGGACGCGAGAGGTAAGTGTTTTGATCATCCCGTAACTATAGGCCGGTTGCGGCCCCGGTAAAGCGTGGGCGACGCACAAAAGAAATCGGGCGCGAGGTTTCCCCCGCGCCCGATCTATCCGTTTTGCTTACTCCGCCGGGATCGCGTGTTCTTCGACGCTCAGCGGGGCGGGCAGATGGACCAGCATCTCTTTGGGGCAGATCTGCAAGAAGCTATCCTTTTCAATGTCCCAGTGCTGCAGGATGTCTTCGGCCTTGCGGCTGTTGGTTTCCTGCAGGTGCCGTTCAATCAGGCCCTTCAGCTGATTTTCCCAATGCTCGACCGTGACAGGGCAGGTCACCAGCGTTTCGCGGTTCAGCATTTTGTCGGCCTTGCCATCGGGGTTGTAGAGATAGGCCATACCGCCCGTCATACCCGCGCCAAAGTTCGCACCGATCTCGCCCAGGATCACGGCCACACCGCCGGTCATGTATTCACACCCGTTGCTGCCGCAGCCTTCGATCACCACATGCGCGCCCGAGTTGCGAACGCCGAAACGTTCACCGGCACGGCCCGCTGCGAACAAAAAGCCCTTGGTCGCGCCATAAAGCACCGTGTTGCCGATGATGGTGTTGTCAGAGGCGACGATGGTGCTGGCCATAGACGGGCGCACGACGATGGTGCCGCCCGACAGACCCTTACCGACATAGTCATTCGCATCGCCGGACACTTCAAGCTTGAGCCCCGGTGCCGCGAAGGCCCCCAGCGACTGCCCTGCCGAACCGGTCAGCTTGACCGTCAGGTGATCGGGCTGCAGCTGGTTGTTCATGCCGAAGTTGCGGATGATGTGGCTTGAGACGCGGGTGCCCACGGTACGGTGCGTGTTCTGCACCGCATAGCTGAGCTGCATCTTCTCGCCATCTTCAAGGAAACGCGCGGCGTCGCGCACGATTTCAGAGTCCAGCGTGTCCAGCACAGCGTTGCGTGGCTTGTTGCGGTCATAGACAATCTCTGCCGCGCCATCGACGGTGATCAGCAGCGGGTTGAGATCCAGATCGTCAAGGTGCGCAGAGCCACGGCTGACCTGTGCCAGCAGATCGGCACGGCCAATCACGTCATCCAGGCTACGCGCCCCGATAGAGGCGAGCAATTCTCGCACTTCGGTGGCGTAGAAGGTGATCAGGTTCACGACCTTATCGGCGTTGCCCGTGAACTTGCCACGCAGCGCTTCGTCTTGGGTGCAGACGCCGACGGGGCAGGTGTTCGACTGGCACTGACGCACCATGATACAGCCCATGGCGATCAGCGCGGCAGTGCCGATGCCGTATTCCTCGGCTCCCATCATCGCGGCCATCACGATGTCACGCCCTGTGCGTAAACCACCATCGGTCCGCAGGGTCACGCGGTCACGCAGGTTGTTCATCGCCAGAACCTGATGCGCCTCGGTCAGGCCCATCTCCCACGGCAGACCCGCATATTTGATCGAGGTCGCAGGCGATGCGCCCGTGCCGCCATTATGGCCGGAGATCAGAATGATATCCGCCTTGGCTTTCGCCACACCGGCCGCAATCGTGCCAACGCCCGAGGACGCCACCAGCTTCACGGTCACCTTACAGCGCGGGTTGATCTGCTTGAGGTCATAGATCAGCTGCGCAAGGTCTTCGATCGAGTAAATATCGTGGTGCGGCGGGGGCGAGATCAGGGTCACGCCTTTGGTCGAATGGCGCAGACGCGCGATCAGGTCGGTGACCTTCATGCCCGGAAGCTGACCACCCTCGCCCGGCTTGGCCCCTTGGGCGACCTTGATTTCAAGCTCTTCACACTGGTTCAGGTATTCGGCAGTCACACCGAAACGGCCCGACGCCACCTGCTTGATCTTGGCCGACGGGTTATCACCGTTGGCCTCGGGCACGAAGTGCGCCGGATCTTCTCCGCCTTCGCCAGAGTCTGACTTGGCCCCGATGCGGTTCATCGCGACGTTCAGGGTCTTATGTGCCTCGGGTGACAGCGCGCCAAGGGACATGCCCGGCGTCACGAACCGCTTGCGGATAGAGGTGATGGATTCGACCTCTTCGATGGGCACTGGGGCCCCCAGCGGCTTGATATCCAGCAGGTCGCGCAAATGGATCGGTGGGTTGCTTTGCATCTTGGCGCTATATTGCTTCCACATCTGGTAGGACGCTTTGTTGCAGGCCATTTGCAGCATGTGCATCGACGATGCTTCCCATGCGTGGGTCTCGCCGGATTTGCGCGCCTTGTAGAAGCCGCCGATGGGCATGACGACGCCATCGCCCTGCCAACCACGGTCGTGGACCGCTTCGGCCTTGCGTTGGATACCGGTCACACCGATCCCGCTGATACGGCTGGTCATGCCAGGGAAGTATTCCGCGCACATCGCACGGCTCAGCCCTACGGCTTCGAAGTTCAGGCCGCCACGGTAGGAAGACATGACGCTGATGCCCATCTTCGCCATGATTTTCAGCAGCCCCTGATCAATTGCCTCGCGGTAGCGGGCCATTGCGGTGGTCAGAGTCATGTCCAGCAGACCACGCCCGATACGATCCGCCAGCGAATCCTCGGCTAGGTAGGCGTTCACCACGGTGGCACCACAGCCGATCAGCACGGCAAAGTAATGCGGGTCCACACATTCGGCCGAGCGCACATTGAGCGAGGTAAAGGTCCGCAGGCCCTTGCGGGTCAGCTGGCTGTGCACGGCAGAGGTCGCAAGGATCATCGGCATCGCCACGCGGGTCGCATCGCTGAACTGGTCGGTCAGCACGATGTGACCAGCACCGGAGCGCACGGCGTCTTCTGCCTCGTCCCGGATGCGGCGCAAGTTTTCGCTCAGGTTGTTGCCGCCCGGCTCGAACGTACAGTCGATGGTGACGGAGTTCGCGTTGAATTCGGTCATCAACTGATCGAACTGCGCGTTCGCGAGGAACGGGCTGTCGAGCACGAGGATCTCGGTCTGGGCGCTGGATTCATCCAGCACGTTCTTGAGGTTCCCGAACCGCGTTTTCAGGCTCATGACGCGGAATTCGCGCAGGCTATCGATGGGCGGGTTGGTGACCTGGCTGAAGTTCTGGCGGAAGAAGTGGCTGAGCGGGCGGTACTGGTTCGACAGAACCGCCGACGGGGTGTCATCGCCCATGGACGCCAAGGGCTCTTTCGCGTCTTCGGCCATCGGTGCGAGGATCTGCTCGAGGTCTTCGATGGTATAGCCCGCTGCCACCTGACGGCGGCGCAGCTCATCGCCCGAGAACAGGGCCTTTTCCTCGACATCGCCAAGCGCTTTGTCCAGCTCGTTGATCTTGCCGACCCATTCACCAAAGGGACGCGACGCGGCGAGCTTGTCCTTGATCTCGGTGTCGCCGAACATCTTGCCTTCTTCGATGTCGACCGCCAGCAGCTGACCGGGGCCAAGCGCGCCTTTGCGCACGACATTCGCCTCGTCCTGCGGGACCATCCCCGCCTCGGAACCGGCGATCAGCATGCCGTCGCCGGTGACGACGAAACGCATGGGGCGCAGGCCGTTACGGTCAAGACCGGCGCAGACCCAGCGGCCATCGGTCATGGCCAGCGCTGCGGGACCATCCCAAGGTTCCATCACCGAGTTGCAGTAGGAATACATGTCGCGCCATGCCTGAGGCAGCTCGACCGCCTGCTTTGACCAGCTTTCAGGCACCAGCATGGTTTTCGCCATCGGGGCCGAACGACCCGCGCGCACCAGGACTTCGAACACCGAATCCAGCGCGGCAGAGTCGGACGACCCCGCGGCGACGATCGGTTTGATATCTTCGGCCATGTCGCCAAAGGTGCCCGAGGCCATGCGGATCTCGTGGCTTTTCATCCAGTTGACGTTACCCTTGAGCGTGTTGATCTCGCCGTTGTGGGCCAGCATGCGGAAGGGCTGCGCCAGCCACCACTGCGGGAAGGTGTTGGTGGAATAACGCTGGTGATAGATCGCAAACGCGGATTCAAAGCGTTCGTCCATCAGGTCGGGGTAGAAGTTGGCAACATCCTGCGCCAGCATCATGCCCTTGTAGATGATCGACCGGCAGGACATCGACGCGATGTACAGCGTTGGCACCTGAGCGGCCAGCGCGGCTTTCTCGATGCGGCGACGGATGACGTAAAGCTCGCGCTCGAATGTTTCCTCGTCCACGCCCTTGGCGTTGGAAATCAGGATCTGTTCGATCTCGGGGCGGGTCGCGTTGGCCTTTTCCCCCAGAACCGACGTATCGACGGGCACGTGGCGCCAGCCGTAGATATAGTAGCCCATCCGCAGCACTTCGGTTTCAACGATGGTCCGGCAGGTTTCCTGCGCGGCAAAGTTGGTGCGCGGAAGAAAGACCTGACCGATGGCGATCAATTCGCCTTCGCGCGGGCTGTGACCGGTGCGACGCACCTGATCGTAGAAAAAGTTGACGGGGATCTGCACGTGGATGCCCGCACCGTCGCCGGTCTTGCCATCGGCATCCACCGCACCACGGTGCCAGATCGCCTTGAGCGCCTTGATCCCGTTTTCGACAACCGCGCGGCTGCTGGAGCCGTCGATGTTCACAACAAGACCCACCCCGCAGGATGAATGCTCTTCTTCTTCGGAATACAGACCGTTTTCTGCCATGAAGGCGCGTTTTGCTTCTTCGCGTGCTACCCAGGCGTCATCATATTTGGTCATTTGGAATCTCCTAAATCGGGCGCGCCCGAGGCGCGAAATATCAGTTGAAAGGGGCGCTTATTCGGCCGCGATGGCCACGCTGGCCCCCATCTTTTCAAGGATCGCCTGCGCACAGTCGCGCCCGTCCTTGATGGCCCAGACCACCAGCGACGCACCGCGCACGATATCGCCCACGGCATAGACGCCATCCAGCTCGGTCGCGCCGGTGATATAGTCGGCCTTGACCGTACCCCAGCGGTTGACCGGCAGCTCGGGCGTGTTCCACAGCGTGGGCAGGTCTTCGGGTTCAAAGCCAAGCGCCATGATCACAAGATCCGCCTCTTCGACATAATCGGCGCCCTCGATCACCTCGGGGGCCTGACGGCCCGAGACATCCGGCGCGCCAAGGCGCATCTTTTGCACGACGACGCCGGTCACCGGATCACCGACGAACCCTTTGGGTGCGGACAACCATTCGAAGACCACGCCTTCTTCCTCGGCGTTTTGCACTTCGCGTTGCGAGCCGGGCATGTTGGCGCGGTCACGGCGGTACAGACATTTGACCGAGGTCGCCCCCTGACGGATCGAGGTCCGCACACAGTCCATCGCGGTGTCACCGCCGCCGATCACGACGACGCGCTTCCCTTCGGCATTGAAACGGCCGGAATCGAATTCCTCTACCTTGTCACCAAAGCTTTTGCGGTTGCTCACGGTCAGGAAATCGATCGCGCGCTCAAGGCCAACGCCGCCCACGCCGGGGGCCTGGATGTCACGTGTTTTATAGACGCCCGTCGCGATGATCACGGCGTCATGCTTGGCACGGATATCGGCAAAGCTGATGTCGACGCCCACATCGCAGTTCAATTCAAAGTTAACGCCACCTTCGGCCAGCTGGTCGTTGCGGCGCATGACCACATCTTTTTCCAGTTTGAAACCGGGGATGCCGTAGGTCAGCAAACCACCCGCGCGGTCATAGCGGTCATAGATGGTGACCTGCACACCCGCGCGGCGCAGCACGTCGGCTGCGGCCAGACCACCGGGACCCGCGCCGATGATGCCAACGGATTCGGCGCGTTCGGTCTTGGGCTTGATCGGCTGCACCCAGCCATTTTCCCACGCGGTATCGGTGATGTATTTCTCGACCGAGCCGATGGTCACAGTGCCGTGGCCGGATTGTTCGATCACACAGTTGCCTTCGCACAGACGGTCCTGCGGGCAGATGCGGCCGCAGATTTCCGGGAAGGTGTTGGTGGCCTGGCTGACCTCATATGCCTCTTGCAGACGCCCTTCGGCGGTCAGGCGCAACCAGTCGGGGATGTTATTGTGCAGCGGGCAATGGGTCTGGCAATAGGGAACGCCACATTGGCTACAGCGGCTGGACTGCTCCTGCGCTTTCTCATCCGCGTATTCTGCGTAAATCTCTTTAAAGTCTTCACGACGCAGATTCGGCATCCGTTTTTCGGGCATATCCCGGGAAACCGTTGTAAACTTGAGCATTGGCTGCTTTGCCATCTTGGATCTCTCCGCCTGAAACACGTTGCTGCCCCCTCATACACAGGGGCCAAACGATTATAAAGGCAGCATTGCTGACCTATATGCGGTTTATTTCATATCAACCCCGATACTCTCTCAAATTTACCATATATTTATGTCCGATTCGGACCCAACAACGGACTTCCCTTCCAGCCCCCCAAAGTTATACGCCTAGGGCATCGCAAATGACCCAAAGGCCGCCACCCTTATGACCCTGTTCCAACTGCTGCTTGTCGCAATCATTCAGGGTCTGACAGAGTTTCTGCCTGTCTCTTCCTCGGGTCATTTGATCCTGCTGCCCACGCTGACCGGCGGGCCAGATCAGGGGCTTGCGATTGATGTCGCGGTGCATGTGGGCACGCTTCTCGCGGTCGTGCTCTACTTCCGGTCCGAGGTCGCAGAAGCCACCATCGGGCTTGGTCGCCTGCTGCGCGGCAAGATGGACACCCCCGGCGCAAGGCTGGCCGCCCTGCTGATCCTCGCAACACTTCCGGTGCTGGTCGTCGGGCTGGCGTTCAAGCTGCTGGGGATTGACGAAATGCTCCGCTCTGTCGCGGTGATCGGCTGGACCATGCTGCTCTTCGGTATCGTGCTTTATTGGGCTGATCACACGGGACGCAGCGATCGGGATACTGGCGACTGGGATGTCAAAGGCGCCGTCTGGATGGGACTGGCGCAGGCGCTTGCGCTGATCCCCGGCACGTCGCGGTCGGGCATCACCATCACCGCAGCCCGCAAACTGGGCTATGACCGCGCCAGCGCTGCCACACTGTCTATGCTGATGTCGATTCCCACGATCCTCGCCTCTGGCGCGCTTTTATCACTGGACGTGATCGGGCAAGCCGACGCGCAGCTCGCGCGCGACGCGTCGATCGCTGCTGGCTTCGCCTTTGTTGCCGCACTGGCGGCACTGGTCCTGATGATGCGCCTGCTGCGCAGCGTGAATTTCACCCCTTATGTGATCTACCGCATCCTGCTGGGGGCAGCGCTTTTGGTATACGCCTACAGCTAACGCAAAAGGCCCCGCCGTCGCCGGCAGGGCCTTTCCAAATTCGACATCGAAATCGTTAGGTCCGCAGGTTCTTCGCGGATTGCTTGATCTCGTCATACTGGCCCGAGGGGCGGAACCGCCACAGGTACTCGGGCAGGACGGAGCCCATGGACACGGGGCTGACCCCCAAAGCATCAAAGCCCTGCGCCCCCTCGCCCACAACATTGTCATGCGCCAGATTCTTGACCTGATCACGGGTCAGCGTGTTGTTCTTGACCAGGCCAAGCGTCACCGACTGCAACACATCAAGGCCAAAGGCGATCACCTTCGCCACAAACGTCGGCAAGGCGACAACCATGCGGCGACGGTTCACCACATCAAGCATACGTTGCATCAGGCCGCGAAAGCTTTCGACCTCGGGGCCACCCAGTTCGTAAATACCAGCAGGGGCCTTGCCTGTCACCGCAAGCTCCGCCGCGTGGGCCACGTCATCTACATAGACGGGCTGGAACAGCGTATCCGCCCCCACAGCAGGGATCGCGGGGCTGATCCGCGTCATACCAGCGAAACGGTTAAAGAAGTCATCCTCGGGGCCGAACACGATCGAGGGGCGCAGGATAACAGCCTGCGGCATATGCTTGAGCACACCGGCCTCCCCCATCGCCTTGGTCTGGGCATATTCGCTATCCGCCTCGGCATCCGCCCCGATGGCAGAGATTTGCACCAAACGCGCGATCCCTTCGGCGGCGGCCAAGCGCGCAATGCGTTCTGCGCCGTCGGCCTGAATGGCGTCAAAGGTGTTCTTCCCCGCCTCGGCCAGAATACCGACGCAGTTCACCACCGCATCAGCGCCCTGCAGCGCATCGCGTACCGACGCGTCATCACGGATGTTGCAAAAGACCGGTTCGACCTGGCCGACAGTCCCGTAGGTGCGCACAAACAGCGCCTCGTTCGGGCGACGCACCGCGACGCGCACACGCCATCCCGCCAACGCCATGCGACGAACGATATACCGCCCCACAAACCCGGAGCCGCCGTAAACCGTGACCAGCTTTGCCATGATGATACCCCTGACCAGAAAATCTAGCGCTACAGATACATCCAGCCCCCCTCGGGAACAAGCAGCAATTCCGGCAGAGATCGCCTCGAAAGCCCGTCCCACCGCACCAAACCTCGGTTTTCCGGATTTATTTTCACGCCGTTTCATTTTGTTGCGAGAATCCAATTGACACCCCCGCCCCACAACAATAAACGCTCCCTCACAACCCCCCTGTGCCCAGGTGGCGGAATGGTAGACGCGCTAGCTTCAGGTGCTAGTACTGGCAACGGTGTGGAGGTTCGAGTCCTCTCCTGGGCACCACTTATCCCCGATAAGTCGCTGTTTTGTTTCACTGTTACTTAGTGCTCCTTAGCGATCGTTGTCCCTGCCCATCGAACTGCCCTTTCAAATTAGCATCGCATCTGCGGCATACCAGCCACCATCGACAGCGCCATCAAAGACGCCCCACAGGCGTCAGACGCGCTTCACATCCATGTGATATGTCAAAAGTTAAGTCGATTTGTCGCCACTTATCGCTAATGAATTTGCGGAGATTACTATAAACTAGGCCGATCCGGATCATTTGACCGACCCACAGGCCAGCAGAGGATAAAGAGATGGCGAGCTTTTTTGCGTTTGGTATCGATGTTATCAATAATCCCGCTGTGGGCACAAACTCCAGCGCAGGTCAAGACGGCGCTGGTCAGATGACACTTTCCGGTGGCAGCCAGCCCTTCGCTGACGATGCCATCATCGAATTCATCACACAGAATGAAACGGCAGACGGTGAACTTGACGGGGGCTCGTCCTTCATCGGGATCAAGGTCTATGCCAGTGCTGCCGACTATAACGCCGGCATCGTCCAATATAATTACGTTCCGATGAACCCCGGCCAATCGGCGAATATCCAAAGCGATGTCAGCGGACTTGGCGACACCTACGTGCGGTTCAACGCCAACGTTCTGGTGCCCCGCACTGAAAGCGGTGCCAACGACCCAAGCGCGCCGACATTTGGGAATCTACTGGTGGCACCAGGTACCAATGCGGGCGACAATATCGGCACACTCAAGATCGACCGCAATACGGACCAGGATTTTGACGGCGACGGCTCCATCGCATCCGGTACGTTGGAGGATGGCAACGGCAAGTTCTATGTCGGGAACACCGTGCCATGTTTCACCGCGGGCAGCCTGATCGCCACTGCAAAAGGCGAAACCCCTGTAGAGCACTTGAAAGCCGGTGACGCTGTCATCACACGCGACCACGGAATGCAGAAAGTCTCTTGGGTCGGTGCACGCCAGCTGACAGCGGCGGAGCTGGTCGTCTATCCACACCTGCGCCCCGTTTTGATCACGGCGGGTGCTCTCGGCGCTGGAACGCCAGAACGGGACCTTATCGTTTCACCCAACCACCGAATATTGCTTTCCGATGCGCGATCGATGCTACATTTTGGTCAGGATGAAGTCCTCGTCGCCGCGAAGCACTTGGTGAATGGTGACACGATCCGGACGTTCACGCCATCTTCTGTACAATACGTGCACCTGATGTTCGAAAGCCATCAGCTTGTGCTGTCGGACGGGGCATGGACAGAAAGCTTTCAGCCGGGAGTAGAGACACTCCAAAGCATCGGCCAAGCGCAACGCGACGAGATCCTGGCGCTGTTCCCCGCGCTTTCAGAGCAGATCGGGATAAAGCAATACAACGCCGCGCGTAACACGCTGAAACGCCATGAGGCACGCCTACTGCGGCTCTAGGGCGCGTTCAGGTTTATGGAGTGGAGCGGTTACAGTTTGCGCTCTTGCTGAGGTGTCTCTGTGCGAATCTTCGTGTTTCCGAAGCATCCCACTTCCGAAAATTCAGGTACAGGTCGTGGGGCCTGCGTTCCTATCAGGTCCCCCCTCGCGCCATTACGTTGGCTCAAAGCGCCAAAAGGCCCGCAGGCGATGCGGGCGTTGGTGAATGCGAAAGTTCGTTAAAGTTGGTTGCGGGAGTAGGATTTGAACCTACGACCTTCAGGTTATGAGCCTGACGAGCTACCGGGCTGCTCCATCCCGCGGCTGTGGCCAATGTTATTGT
>Ga0207915_100022_pt1 | contig 52891 bp, 49 predicted proteins | sample DeeseametaMP1241_FD_184191 | JGI IMG/M metagenome (GOLD analysis project Ga0207915, IMG submission 184191) | Marine microbial communities from the Deep Indian Ocean - MP1241 (SPAdes) | ecosystem: Environmental > Aquatic > Marine > Oceanic | place: West of Perth, Australia, South Indian Ocean...
CCCCGAACCGGTCGTCGAGGAAGACACCGCCGCCGCAGAGGCGATCGACGCGCTGACCGCTCAGATCGCGGCACTACAAGCCGCCTCGGAAGCCGCACAGCAGCAATTCCGAGACGAACTCACTGCCCGTGATCGGGAGTTGGAGCAAATCCGCATGGACCTCGAACTTGCGCAGCTCGAGGCGAACCGCCCGCTTCCGGCACCCGTCGGTCCTACCGAGGACGAATTGCGCGCGCGGGAGGAAGAACGGCTCCGCCGCGAGGAAGAGGCACGGCGCATGGCCGAGCTGGAGCGCCGCGCCGCGGAGGAACGCGCCTTCCAGGAGCGGCGCATCGCCTCGCCCACCATTGCATTTGGCGGCACGTCCGGAGCGAATGAAACGGCTCTGACCGAACGCACTTTTGGCGAGGTGACGGATTTCGTGCTGAATGGTGCGTTGCCCTCCACCGTGACGCAGGCCGAGGTGATCGCCAATCCCTCCAACACGATTCTACAGGGCACCATGATCCAGGCCGTCATGGAAACTGCGCTTGACAGTTCGCTGCCCGGCCAGACCCGTGCCGTGGTGTCCGAGGATGTCTACAGCGTCGATGGCGCGCGCCTCTTGATCCCCCGCGGATCCCGTCTCATTGGGCGCTACCGCGCTGGCGTCGATATCGCGCAGCGCCGCGTCACGATCGCCTGGGACCGGATCATCCTGCCCGACAACCAGACCGTGCAGATCAGCTCCTTCGGGGGCGATGAACTGGGCCGCTCCGGTGTCACCGGCTTCGTAGACACGCGCTTTGCCGAGCGTTTCGGGTCGGCCGCCCTGATCTCGCTGATTTCGGCTGCGCCAAGTGCCGCCGCCTCCGAGGTTCAGGATGAGACTGCCGCCGACGTTCTCGAAGACGTGGGCGATGATCTGGCAGATGCCACGGACAGCGTCATGGGCGATTACCTCTCCATCGGCCCGGTCATCTATGTCGACCAGGGCGCCCGCGTCACGGTCATGGTCGACCGCGATCTGGAGATATTCTGAACCCATGTCGCTGAGCTATCTCGAAACCTCGCTCGACCGGATCAACGCCGCCGCCCGCGACGACGTCATCGAGATCTGCATCAATCCCGACGGGACCTGTTGGGGCGAATTCCAGGGCGATCACTTCATGCGCGCACTGGACCAGAGGCTGACGGGCGTTCAGGTCAGGGACCTCGGCAACCAGATCGCCTCCTCTGCCAACACCACGATGAGCAAGGACCGCCCCATCGTCTCGGTCTCGATCACCTACAAGGGGCGCCCGATCCGGGCACAGGTCATCACCCCGCCCGCCGTGCTCTCGGCCATGTCGATCAGCTTGCGGTTCTTCTCGAGCCTGCCGCTTGAGGGTATCGCGCTCGACTTTCTCTACGGCAAGGAACGCAAGCTCGAAGACCTCCGCGTGGAAAAAAAGCGCGCCTTACGCGCCGTGGTGGCCGCGGGTTTGATCGATGATGCGCTCGCCTTCTGCGTCGAGAACAAACTCAACATGATCGTCTCGGGCGGCACCTCCACCGGCAAGACCGTGGCTGCGCGCAAGATCCTCTCTCACGTGCGATCCGAGGAACGCGTCGTGACCATCGAAGAAGCCGCCGAGCTGTTGCCGACCCAGCCAAATGCCGTGACCCTCATCGCCAATCGCGACGCGGAATTCCAGACCGCCGATGTGCTGCTCACCGCGACGCTGCGCATGCGCCCCGACCGGATCATCCTGGGCGAGGTGCGCGGCAAGGAGGCCATGACCTTTCTGGAAGCCATCAACACCGGCCATGGCGGGTCCATGACCACGCTGCATGCCGAAACCCCGCAACTCGCCGTCCAGCGGCTCGCGATCGCGGCACTCAAGACCGAGATCCCGATGACCTATGCCGACATGATCCAGTACATCGAGAATTCCATCGATGTGATCATCCAGGCCGGTCGCCATGACGGCAAACGCGGCATCACCGAGTTCTACCTGCCCGGCGCAACTGAGATTGGAATTTCCCAATGAAGACATTTGAATACGATATCCTGTCCTTTCAGGTGAAAAAGCAAAAGGACTACGACGCGATGCGAAGCGCCTTGAATGAGCGCGGCGCCGAGGGGTGGGAAGTGATTACAGCTGAAGCAGGTGACTACGGCTACACCACGTTCTTGAAGCGAGAATCTTCAAGAAAGAAGGCAGATTCAGAATGATGCGGGTCGTCGCGGCTGCAGGCCTGCTCGTCCTTCTCGGCGCAACCGCTGGTGTGGCCGAGCGGAATCTGATCCCGACGCTCGACAACCGTCCAGATGTTTGCTCAGAACAGTCACCCGAGCCGGAGTGGATGCAGAACATCGATGTGCGCGAGTCCTACAAGCGCCTCTTAATCCAACAGATCTACCGAGCTGAAAGCATGAAACGCATCGTTGACGCGCAAAGCTGTGACTGTCCCATACGGTATCCGACTTGGGAGGTCGCAGTACGCATCTACACCGAGCACTACGCCGCATCTGAATACTGGGACATCGTGGAAGCGACTTCCGCATACCGGCACCAAGCAAATGAGCTTCGACGCGAAGCCATGCCAATCTGCGAAGCCGGCGGGAACTGGTAGGTCACCATGAGTGTCGTCGCCTACTTCGTGGAAACGGCTGAAGGCTATCTCGATACCGCAGCCGAAACTCAGTTTGGTGCGGTCGCAACAACGGTCGGCACGTTGCTGGTTCTGGGCACAACACTAGTTGTCATTCTGGTCTTCATCAACATGATCTACCAGTATCGCGCCATGGACGGCCGAACTGCCTTTTGGCTGGCCGTGAAGGTCGGACTTATCGGGGTCTTCGCGGCCAACTGGGTCCAGTTCAATGCGCTTGCCTCAGCAATACTGAACGGAATTGACAGCATTGCCGGGGCACTTGTGGCTTCTGTCGGCGGCGGATCACCTGGTCCGTCCGGTACTTTTGCAGAGGAATTTGACGAACTGATTGCAGCGCTCGGGGACTATCTGAATGCTGCGGGGTCCGAACTGAACTGGATGGCGGGTGCCTTGCTTGACACACTTGGGGTTCTGCTGCTCTCGATTCTTGGCGGGTTGGCGGCGTTCATTGTTGTGGCGTCCCGGCTCATGATCGCTCTGCTAATTGGCATTGCGCCAGTGATGATCTTCTTGACCCTGTTCGAGGTAACCAAGGATTATTTCGCGCGCTGGTTATCCGCGCTCATCTCATTCGCGATGTATCCGATCGTCGTCGCCGGAGTGTTCGCGACGATCACGGGGGTCTCTCGGGCGCTTCTTGCCGAGCTTGGCGACCCGGAGGGAGCCTCGAACATAGGCGCCCTTATCCCATTTTTCATGATGGTGCTGATGGCAAAGGGTTTCATCATAGCAACACCTTTCTTGGTTCGGGCGATTTCCGGAAACATCATGATGCCAGCACTCTCGGCCGGGTTCGGGGGAAGCTATGCCTTCGCCAGAGGGCTTGCAGGTAGCAAACAAGTTTACAATCGCTATGCCATCGGTGGCGCAACTGGGGCTGAATACGCAGCCCTTCGAGCGCGACAATTCTTTGGCGTGCAAGCCTTGCCGAGCCGACCAAATACTGCTGGAGGGCCAACTGCGGCTCGTCCGGGTGACGCAAACGGATCAGGCGCCCGAATGCTGGCACAGCTTTCAAGACTTGGTAGGTTGGGCAGGCGGTGACAGCCAGGCGGAAAAAAAATCCTGCCACAACCGCAAAGGTTTTACCAGTGGTTTTGAACGGTTTGGAAAGTTTAAAACAATCTTTGGGCCAATTGCACTAACGGTCAAAAATGACAAAGGTCGCTTGCGTATCGCAATCCGGCTCTTGCATCAGAACTTTGATTTCCCCGCGTGCCTCGGACCAGGTATCCTCGTCTTTCTTCACGAGAAGGCGTGTTCGTGTAACGCGCGACGCCTTGTGCCCGAAATGGTGAAGTTCCAAGGATCAATCGAAAAACGGCAAGAATTGGCAGGCGTGTTTGGTGCCATGCCAGAGACAGGTGACCCAGAAGTTATCTATGCTGTTGACGATGCGCGCCTGTCTCTCGTGTCCGAAAATACGGCGCTTTGGACGTCGGTTGAGCAGGACCTTCAGCTCGCGCAAGCCACGACGGCAACCAGCATGCAAGAACGCGTCCGTGCCTGTTTGATCGGGGCCATTGGCGACGGCGACCCGTCGATCGCCTATATTTGCGAATGCCTGTCAAGAAGTCGCACGGGGTTACTGCGGGAACTACAAGCAGAGGGCGTAACGTTTCAGGGCATTCTGACCGACACGCGAAAATCTCTCGCGCTGAGATATCTGCGCAATAGCGACATGCCGGTCAAACAGGTCGCCAGCCTGCTGGCCTACCGCGACACCAATGCTTTCCATCGCGCGTTTCGTGCCTGGACAGGGCAGACACCGGCGCGGGTTAGAGCGACCCGGGATGATGCTTGTCAGGTTTGAGAGTGGGCTCCAATGCGAACTATCACGCTGTTACGATTTACTGCATGATCCATTTCTGGCCTTTGAACCAGTAGTTGGCGCAACTATAACGAATGTTCTTTTTGGTCGCGCATTTTAGATGTTCACGGGCTGTACAGCGAAAGAGCAGTATGAATTCCGTAAGGCGCAGCGGAGTTCAATGGCCGCTTCGGTGAAATGAGCTGCAACGCAGCGAAAAATTGTATGACGTCAGCACCCACGGGACAGATTTGAGGATTTGAAAAAGGGAGGATTTCTGGTTCATCTTATCGATTAGGAGATCGAGATGATAAAGAAACCCCAGACGTCGAAAGACGCCGCCGAGCAGGTTCACCGCAAGTACCGTGATCGTTATCACGAGAGCCCGCACAACGTCACACCCGCATACGTTTACTTCGGGCGAGACAAAGCCATTCTCAGGGAAAGGGAGAAGATCAAGAAACTGAAAATCCGCCAGCGCCGCTGGCAAAATCAAAAACAAGCCGAATAATCAATCACGCAAACGAGCCAGAGCCTCCAATGCTCAAGCCGCACTGATGCACCATTTTATATAGCCAAGAACTCTTCACGGGTCACAAGAGCCGTCCGACGAAGGTGCTATTAAGAAACCGGTGGCAGCTCACTGGGACCCTACCGCGGCGCAACTTAACGCCAACTGAACTTTGGGAGATCAGACCCAGGACGCGCTACGCCAGCGTGTTGCGCGTCGCTCCAAGGTTTGCAGCGCTCCGTATTCGAGCGCCAACATCAGAAACACAAAACTCAGCGCATAGGCGAGAACATAGCGCGTCTCGAACAGCTGGAAATAGAGGTGGATCTGAAACCCGATGCCATCGCTGCGGCCCAGAAACTCGACCACGAGCACAATTTTCCAAATAATCGCCAACCCGTTGCGCGTGCTGGCAGCAAAATAGGGCCAAAGCTGGGGTAGTGTCACATGGCGAAGGCGCTGTATGGGCCGCATCCGGAAGACACGTGCCATTTCGCCAAGTTTAGGGTCCAGGGCCTGCACCCCTTCGCGCAAGGTCACAGCCACCATCGCCATTTTATTGAGGGCGACAGCAGTAACCGCAGCAACCTCGTTCAGACCGATCCAGAGGTAGCACAAAACGATAACAACCAATGCGGGAATATTCAAAAGCACGATCAGCCATGGCCCGAACCAGCGGTTGAGATACGGATAGAACCCCAACAACAGCCCCGCCACCGTGCCAAAAACCATCGCAAGCGCGAAGGCCATGGCAACCCGCTTGAGCGTTGCCCAGATGTGCCGCTGCAACTCACCCGATCGGCCCTCGAGCAAGCCGACGCGCCAGACCTCGGCAGGGCCGGGAAGGACCGCACCATCACTTGTTACCCATGCCGCAAGGACCCAGATCAAATACAGCCCGAAAAGTGATATCAGCACGACCGGCAATGAGGGGTGAGGGTTGTGGTCAGGCATAGCAATTACCATGCACAAATCCCGCGCCAATCCTAAGGCGAAATAGCGAAGCCCTACCATAGTCGCATAGAGCATTTTTCCACCTGCTTCTAATCTCGATCAATGCAACGCCAGTGGACATTACACATCGTGCTTGGTGCGGTCACTTTATGGCTGGTGTCGTGCATTGCGCTGGCCGCCGAACCGCTGGATCGAGAGACGTTGGAGCCCTACATCGTTCCGCCGATGTCGCTGGGCGAGAGGATCAACGATGAAGGCGTGTGGCAGCTTCTGAACTCGGGCGGTGCCGAGGCAGGATTTGTGTTCGAGACTGAGCCGATGGCACCGCTGCCCGGCTTTTCCGGTGCGCCTATCAACGTGCTGGTGGTCCTTGACCTTGAAGCTCGTTTTCTCGACGTCAAACTGATCTCCCACAACGAGCCGATCTTTGTCTCAGGGCTGGGACAGGCACCGTTCCACAAGTTCTTCGAGCAATATCGTGGCCATTCGATTACCGAAAGTCTGGTGGTCGGGACGCCTTATGGCGCGGGAACTGACGGATCCGCGCTGGTCTATCTTGACGGCGTCACCAAAGCGACCGCCTCCGTGCGCATCGCCCATGAAAGCGTGCTGGCCGCGACGCTGAAGGTCGCACGCGAAAAGATGAGCGGCGTCTCGACAGGTCCGCCCGCCTATCCGGACCTTACCTATGATGAGCCATTGGACTGGGAGGATCTGGTCAGACAAGGACTGGTCACCCGTCACCGCGTGTCGAATGCGGAGATAAACGCTGAATTTGCAGGGACGATCTGGGCCGACGATGATCCGGAAGCAAGAGACAATCCCGACGGCACCTTCCTCGATCTTTGGGTTGTGGACATAGGCCCGCCCTCGATCGCCCGCGCGGTGCTGTCTCCCGGCAGCCTCGCTGAACTGAAGGGGTTTATGGGTATCTCCACCAGCGACGAACCCATTCTTGTAATCGAGACGGCACGGCACGGGTTGGTCACCGATGAATTCATCCGCAACACCTCACCCGATCTGATCAGCGCGGAACAAGGCGGTTTTCCGATAGCCCTGCGAGATGCCGACATCTACATTGAGCTGAATGACGCCCTGCCCGACGAACTGCACGACGGTGCTGCCCTGATCCTGCGCACGGACAGGCGGCTGGGGTTCGATCCTACTGCGGAATGGACACTGCGGATCAAGGCGCTGCGCGAGCATGGCATGTTCAAACCCGAAATCGGTTCAGCCTCGGTAGACATCACCCACAGCACGGACGCGCGGTTTTTCAAACGTCTCGAAGCGGTCAAACCGACGCCTGCGTGGGTAGATGCGTTGCGCAACCGTGCGGCGGATCTGATTATCCTCGCCGTCTTTCTTGTCGGATTGATCGCACTGCTGGGCCTTAGCCTGAACCGCCTGGCCGGGCATAGATATTTCACACCGATCCGCCTCGGGATTCTGGCCTTTGTCATCGGGTTTGTCGGCTGGTGGGGGCAAGGGCAATTGTCGATCGTTACGCCGCTCGGGGTGATCCGTACGGTGGCCGAGGGCGGATCACTGGCGTTTTTACTCTACGATCCCTTCTCGCTTGTCATCTGGGCTGTCACGATCCTCGGGTTTGTGCTCTGGGGGCGAGGTCTGTTTTGCGGCTGGTTGTGTCCCTTCGGGGCGATGCAAGAGTTCGCCCACCACCTCGCAAGACTGTTGCGCATCCGCCAGATTGACGTGCCCGATGCGTGGGACGACCGCCTGAAATGGATCAAATACGCCGTCTTGTTCGCACTTGTGGCGATCATGTTCACCGCCCCTGCGCGATTGGACAAAGCCATCGAAGTCGAGCCGTTCAAGACCGCAGTGACCACGTTCTTTGTCCGCGAATGGTATTATGTGGCTTATGCGGTGGGGCTTTTGGTGCTGTCCATGGTGGTGTTCAAAGGGTTTTGCCGCTACATTTGCCCACTGGGCGCCGTCATGGCGATCGGCGGATTGATACGCACCCGCAAATGGATCGACAGGCGGGCGGAATGCGGATCGCCCTGCCAGTTGTGCCGCGTCAAATGCGCCTACGGAGCCATCAAGAAAACCGGCGAAATCCAGTATTCCGAATGTTTCCAATGCCTTGATTGCGTCACGATCCACGATGACCCAAAACAATGCGTGCCGCTGATCGTGGCGGCGCGGAACGGGCGCAGACTGCATAAGGTGGCCGCGCAATGAAACTGAATCGTCGGCGTTTCTTGTCTATCTCGGCCGCCTGCATGCTGGCGACGCCCGCGCGGGCGCAGATCCACCGCTGGCAGGGTCGTGCCCTGGGGGCGGAGGTTGACATAACCCTGCATGCCCCGGCAGAGATTGCCGAGCCCGCATTGGACCGCGCCCGTGGGTCTCTGGATGCCGTTATGGCGCAATTCGACCTGTTCGATCCGGCCTCCACAGTCTCGCGGTTGAACCGGACCGGGCACCTTGATGCGCCCGATGTGATGTTTCGCAGGTTGATGCAGGCCTGCACACAGGTTCACGCAGCAACCGGCGGGCTATTTGACCCCACCGTTCAGCCGCTGTGGCGCGCATTAGCCGAAAGGCAACCACCTCAGGCCGCGCGCGCGCTCATCGACTGGTCGCGTGTGCGCCATAGTGCTGCGTCGGTTACGTTGGGCGAAGGACAGGCGTTGACCTTTAACGGAATCGCCCAAGGGTTCGCGACAGATCTGGTGGCCGAGGCGCTGCGGGATGCGGGGCTCGAGCGCACGCTGGTCAATATCGGTGAATTTCGAGGCACCGGCGGGCCGTGGAGGCTGGGCATCAGTGACCCCGAAATCGGGATGATCGGCACGCGCACGCTCACCTCGTCGGCCATCGCCACCTCCAGCCCCAAGGCCGTTCCGCTGGGCGGTCAAGGGCATATCCTGCATGGGCACGCAAAACCGCGTTGGTCTACAGTCTCGGTCGAGGCGGCGACCGCAACCATGGCGGACGGGTTTTCCACAGCGCTGACAATGGCCCGCCTTGAGGATATCCGTGCGGCGGTGGGGACATTCGGGATCCGGCGGATCACGCTTGTTAGTGATCAAGGCGATGTCTCGAGGGTCGAGGCCCCTGCATAAAAAAGCCCCCGCATTATGCGGAGGCCTTCGTGTTGTTCAGGCATGCGAGCTTAGCGTGAGGCTGTAACGGCCCGTCCGGTCAGAACCTTGATCAGATGGGCGCGGTAGGCGCCATCGCCGTGCAGGTCGGTGATCATCCCGTCTGCGTCCACACTCAACCCGTCCAGCGCACCTGCGGAGAAATCCGCCGACAGCGCCTCCTCTGCTTCGGTCCACCGGAAAACGCCGCTCTCGGAAGCGCCGGTGACAGCGACCCGCACACCGTCGTCGTGCTTGGCCACAAACACACCCACCAGCGGGAACCGCGAGGCGGGCTGCTCGAACTTCTGGTAGTCCGCTTTTTGCGGCACGGGGAACGTCACCGCCGTCACAATCTCGTCCTCCTCCAACGCCGTTTCGAACATGCCCAGAAAGAAGTCGTCCGCCGCGATGTCGCGGGTGTTGGTGGTGATGGTCGCACCGGAGGCGAGGCACGCTGCCGGATAGCAGGCTGCGGGATCGTTGTTGGCCACCGATCCGCCTATCGTCCCGCGGTTGCGCACCGCAGGATCGCCGATCTTGGAGGCAAGATAGCCGAGTGCGGGATAGCTCTCAGCCAACTCTGTCGCGACCTGCCCGTGCGTCGTCGCACCGCCGATGCGGATCGTTGATCCTTCGCGCGATATTCCGATCATTTCCGCAATCGCGCTGAGGGAGACCAACTTGCTGGGGGCAGCGAGCCGTGCCTTGAGCGTGGGGATCAGGGTTTGACCGCCGCCAAGAGGCTGGGCTTCATCCGTTTTCAGCGCGTTCACCGCTTCTGCAACTGTCGTTGGACGTTCTATGTCAAATGCATACATGGTTTGGGTCCCTTTACGCGTTGTTCATGGCTGACCACACACGGTGTGGAGTCAACGGCATGTCGATGTGTGTGACGTTCTTGCCGCCCGATTGAAGGGCGTCGATCACAGCGTTCACAACTGTGGGCGGGGATCCGATGGCACCGGCTTCACCGCAGCCTTTGGCCCCCAGCGGGTTGTGGGTGCAGGGTGTTCCCTGACTGTGATCAACGATATAGAAGGGCAGATCGTCCGCGCGCGGCATGGCATAGTCCATGTAGGACGCGCTCTCCAACTGGCCATCTTCGTTATAACGCGCCGCTTCCAGCAGCGCCTGGCCGATGCCCTGCCCCAGACCGCCATGCACTTGGCCGGTCACGATCATCGGGTTCATGACATTGCCGAAATCATCCACGGCTGTCATGCGGTCTACCCGCACCTTGCCCGTATCCGGATCAACCTCGACCTCACAGCAGTAAGCGCCTGACGGAAACGTGAAGTTGGCCGGATCATAGAAGGCTGTTTCCTCCAGCCCCGGCTCGATGTCTTCAATCGGGAAATTATGCGGGATGTAGGCCTTGAGGGCTACCTCGCCAAAGGAAACGCCCTTGTTCGTTCCCACGACCGAGAATTGACCGTCCTTGAGCTCGATATCGGTCTCGGCAGCTTCCAGCATATGTCCTGCGATCTTCTTGGCTTTGGCGATGATCTTTTCGGTGGCGCGGACAACGGCAGAGCCACACACCGCAAGGCTACGCGACCCGTAGGTGCCCATCCCGAAGGGGATCTTGGACGTATCGCCATGCACGATGTCGATGCTTTGGGCGTCGATGCCCAGCATATCGGCGACAATCTGCGGGAACACGGTTTCATGGCCCTGGCCGTGGCTGTGCGCGCCGACCATGACACTGAGGTTGCCCGTGGCGTTCACCCGCACGGTCGCCGCATCATAGAGACCCACACGGCTGCCCAGCACGCCGACAAGGTTGGAGGGCGCAATGCCGCAAGCCTCGACATAGGCGTTCACACCAAATCCGCGCAGCAGGCCTTTGGCCTCGGACGCCTTGCGGCGCTCAGCGAAACCCGCAACGTCCGCAACTTCCTCCATCTTGTCCATCAGGGCGTCGTAATTGCCGGAATCGTATTCCAGACCGGCCGCGGAGGCGAAAGGATACTGGTCCGGCTTGATGAAGTTTTTGCGCCGCAGGGCAATCGGGTCCATGCCCAACTCGCGTGCGCATTTGTCGATGACCCGCTCCAGAGAATAGGTCGCTTCGGGCCGACCGGCACCGCGGTAGGCGTCGACCGGCGCGGTGTTTGTAAACACCGCTTTGACGTTCACATAGACATTCGGCACCGTATAGTTGCCCGCCATCAACGTGCCGTGCAGAAAGGTCGGCGTGGCAGTGGCAAAGTTTGACAGGTAGGCACCGACGTTTGCATAGGTCTCGGTGCGGAAGGCCAGAAAGTTGCCTTCGGCATCTGTGGCCAGTTCAATTGTGGTCACATGGTCACGGCCATGGGCATCGGTCAGAAACGCTTCGGTCCTGTCGGACGTCCACTTGACCGTGCGACCCACGCGTTTCGCCGCCGCCAGCACCAGTGCCTCTTCGCCGTAGTGGTAAATCTTGGAGCCAAAGCCGCCGCCCACGTCAGGCGCGATTACCGTCAGCTTGTTTTCGGGAATACCCATCACGAAGGCCGAAATCAGCAACCGGGTCAGATGAGGATTTTGCGATGTGGTGTGCAGCGTATATTCATCGCTGCTCTCTTTGTAGCTTGCCATGGAGCAGCGCGGTTCCATCGCGTTGGGCACCAACCGGTTGTTGACCAGCTCGAGCGTGGTGACATGCGCCGCACCTTTGATCGCATCATCAGTGGCCCGTCGGTTGTCTTCGATCCAGCCCCAGTCGAAACACTGGTTCGTGCCAATCTCGTCATGTACGAAATTGTCCGATGTGAGCGCCGCCTTCACGTCCATGATGGCGGGCAGTTCCTCGATGTCGGCCTCGATGGCTTCTACCGCATCACGCGCCTGTTTTTCCGTCTCGGCAATGACCGCGGCATAGGCATCGCCCACATGACGGACCTTGCCGTGGGCCAGCACGGGACGCTTGGGCTCCTTCATCGGCTCGCCATCGCGGCTGTTGATAAGCCAGCCTGCGGGGTTGCCGCCAACATCGGCGAAATCGGCACCGGTAAAAACCGCCAGCACGCCGGGCATGCTTTCCGCAACGGATGTGTCGATTGATTTGATAACGCCGTTTGCCACGGTCGAGCGGGCGAAGACCGCCGCCGCCTGATCATGGGCGGGCGGGATATCATCGGTGTATTGTCCTTTTCCCTTGAGGAAACGAACGTCTTCGCGGCGGCGTGTCGATGCGCCAATTCCGGTGTCCTTCGGCATGAAACTTCTCCCTTAATCTTTTATTTTGTGTAGGCGTCGGCCTTTGTATTCCGGCCCGGGCTATTCTGCAGCGATGGCGCTGTCATCCTGACCGGATGCGGCCATGATCGCCTTGACGATGTTGTGGTATCCCGTGCAACGGCAGATATTGCCTTGCAGATGGTGGCGCACTTCGGCCTCGGTCGGTTTCGGATTGTCCTTGAGAAGGTTGGCCGCCGTCATCACCATGCCCGGTGTGCAGAATCCGCACTGCAATCCGTGATGCTCCTGAAACGCGCTCTGGATCACGCTGAGCGATCCGTCCGAGCCTGCCATCCCTTCGATCGTCTTGATATCCGCACCATCGGCTTCGATTGCGAACATGGTGCAGGCTTTCACAGATTTTCCGTTCACATGAACCACGCATGCGCCGCACTGCGATGTATCGCACCCGACATGGGTGCCCGTCAGTCGCAGATCCTCACGCAGCATTGACACCAAAAGCGTCTGCCCCTCAACGTCGCGGGACACCTGCTTCCCGTTGACCGTCATTTCTACTTTCGTCATGTCGTTTCTCCCTTGGTGTACTCGTGTGACCCGCTCAGCTTTTTACCAGCTTGCGGAACCAGCCTTTTTTCTGTTCTGGCGCTGCCTCGGCAGTTGCGGCAACCTCTTGCGATGGTGTGCCGAGGGCATCCTGGAAATTGCTGAAAAACTGATCTGCCATTTTCTTGGCAAATCCATCGATGATGCGGCTGCCAAGCTGGGCCAGCTTGCCGCCCACCTTTGCCTCGACGTCGTAGTGCAGGATCGTCTGGTCGCCGTCGGCTTCCAGACGGACTTTCGCACCGCCCTTCGCAAAGCCGGCGGCACCGCCTTTGCCCTCGCCGGTGATGGTCAGGCTTTCAGGCTCGACCATCTCGCTCAGCTGGACAGCGCCCTTGAAGGTCGCCTTTACCGGCCCGACCTTTTGAACCACCACGGCTTCGAAACCGTTTTCGGGTGATCCGGTCATTTCCTGGCACCCGGGCACACAGGCTTGCAAAACCTCTGCGTTCAGCAAGGCGGCATAGACCGTCGCGCGGTCTGCGTCGATCGTCTTTGTATCACTAAGGTTCACGTCATAATCCCCACTTTGATTTTCTCTACGCTAGTCCAACGAGACGCAGCGGCATATTAGACCAACGGCGCATATCTCAGCGCAGAGGGGGCTGGAAACTCAACCCGTAGCTGTCGAATATTGCTGCGATCCGTCCATCCTCGAGCGCTGCATAGATCGCGTCATCCACGGCATAAGACAGTGGCCGAAAACGGAAGTTGACCCCGACACCCAAAGTCCACTTGCTGACGGCAAAGCCTGCCAGCGGGGGCTGGTGTACGTCCGTCGCCTCGGTCAGCCCGTATTCCAACTGCCCCAGCGGGCCCATGGCCGCCTTCGTCTCGCCGCCGTTCAGCGCGGTCATTGCGGCCTGCATATCGGGATATCTCGTAATATTCGCCGCCAACTGCCCGCCTGCAAATGACGTCAGGTAGAAATCCGATATTGAATCGTTTTCAACCGCAACCGTATCGAACCGGAAATAGGCCGGTACGGGCTTTTCGTCCGGATACTCGGATTTGACATAGGCGATGGCGATGGATTCGGTGGAATACTGGCCCGTGAACACCACCTGCTCGACCCGGCACTTGAACGCTGAATCGTAAGGCACCCGCATCATCACATTGGAGACACGCCCACCGATGACAGCACCCTTCCAGACGTTGTTGCGCAGATCCGCTTCGAGGTTCTCGTCCGACGACACAAAATTGAATTGTGCCTTAACGCCGATTTCTTCGGCAATCAGGCGGGCAATGTCGACATCGACCCCCCTTGGCTTGCCCGCCTCCTCCCAGCTGTAGGGTGGGTAGTTTTCGTAGACCGCAAACAGCATGAATCCACGCTCCACGATCTGATCAAGGTCCTGCCCCACCTCGTCGCGGCCGGCATTCTGCGGTTTGGGTTGCGGCACATAATCGGCACAAGGATCGGCAGCGTGGGCCTGCCCCGCAAAGGACAGGCCCGCAAGCGCCAGCGAAAGAGCGACTGTCAGGGCGCGCATGCTAGTTCGCCGCCGACAATCCGATTGTAAGCGTCTCTGCCGCAGTTTTGTATGCAGCAGGCGTACCGTCGATCTGAGCCGCCGCACGCAGGGCAATGGAGTCTGCAACTGGCGCGCCGGACAGCGTATCAATCCCCTCGCCGATCTCGGTCAGCCGGGCCTGTAATGCTTCCGCATCCGCGCCCTCTGCATTGTTAGCGTATTCTGCCATCTGGTCACGCAAAGCTTTCAGCTCGTCTGACACCGCATCCATTGCATCGCTGTCGGGGCGCGTTTCGATGTATGTTCGGATCGCCCAGGCGGCGTCCTGTCCCAGCTGCTCTTCGAAAGCGGGCATTTTGGTAATGCCGTTCTGCGTCATGCCCGAGCGGAACCGTTCCGCATACCATTCGTCGCCGTATTCTTCGGCTTCGAGATACCGCAGATCGGGTGCAAGGCCCCCCGATACGCCCTCGATCCCGTGACAGCGCGCACAGTTCTGGTTGTATCCCGAGGCACCGACCTCGACAGCTTCTTTCCAGACATCGACACCGGCCGTGTCCGCGCGGTAGGGATTGACGGTCAACCATTCCTCGCCCGTTGACGGCAGGCTGCCCGTATCCACCGGCGAGATTCCGATAGGCGGACCCGCCGCGAATGCGGTGGTGACAGCGCCTGCCAGAATAATTGTCGGCAGGGCTGTTTTTGCGAACAGACGAAGTTTCATATCACTCTCCCAAGTCAGGTTGTGTTTTTCCACCTGTCTAAGGATTGCCAAACGGTGGCGATATTAGACTTTGGTTGGGTACACCCTTCGGCAGGTATTCTACGAAGGTCTCATTAGACAGTTCCGGCGCGCGCGGTACGTTTGATAAAAGCGGGAGGCGGATATGATCTTGAGACTTGCGATTGCGGTAACCCTCGGCCTTACCCGAATGGCGCAGGCCGATGTCGCTGTGACAGTGGCCTATCTGCACGTCGAGCAGCCCTTGCCCCCTACCCTGTCCAACCTTGATCCACTCCCGGACGATCTTGGCCTTGCGGGCGTGCGGACAGGGATCGCGGACAATGCGACGACCGGCAGGTTCCTTGGCCAGACATACGCGCTGATCGACGGGCATGTGGCGGAAGGGGAGGATCCGCTGGCCGCTGCAAAGATCTTGCTACAGGACACGAAATTTCTGATCCTGAATGCCGCCCCGGAGATCATCCTCCAGATCGCCGATCTGCCAGAGGCGCGCGATGCGCTGTTGTTCAACATATCATCGGGCAATGTGGCGCTGCGTGATGACGCCTGCCGCGCCAACCTGCTGCATGCCCTCCCGTCCGTCGCAATGCGCACCGATGCACTGGCGCAGGTACTGGTGCAAAAACGCTGGACGGACCTTGCGATGATCGTCGGCGGGCATCCGCAGGATGAGGCCTATGCCGCGGCAATGCGCGCCTCGCTCGTCAAATTCGGGCTAAAGCCCGGGCCCGAAAAGCAATGGCTTTTTGATGCGGACATGCGGCGCAATGCAGCGCAAGAAGTGCCCCTGTTTACGCAAGAACTGGGCGATTATGACGCGCTGATCGTTGCGGACGAATTGCATGATTTCGGGCGCTACGTTCTCTACAACACTTGGGCTGCACGGCCTGTTGTCGGCTCTGAAGGGCTGTCGGCAGTGACATGGGACCGCGTGATCGAGCAATGGGGCGCCGCACAGCTGCAAAGCCGCTTCGAGGAGGAAAGCTTGCGCCCGATGGCATCCGAGGATTACGCAGGCTGGGCCGCCGCGCGCACCGTAGGCGAAGCCGTGACGCGCGCGAACACCGGCGTTGTCGGCGCTGTGCGCGCCTATATCCTGTCAGATGATTTCGAGTTGGCGGGCTTCAAGGGCCGCCCGTTGACCTACCGCACCTGGAACGGTCAGCTGCGCCAGCCCATCGCCATCGTGCACCCCCGCGCGCTGGTGGAGCAGGCACCTCTCGAAGGATTTCTGCACCGCGTCAATGAACTCGATACCCTCGGGCTGGATCAGCCCGAAAGCAAATGTGAGGCTTTCCAATGAACGAACCCCTGACAAAACTGCTGCCCCTGATTGTGCCTCTGGCGCTCGCCGCGCCTGTCACCGCCGGCGAAATCTGGGTCACCAACGAAAAGGACGACACCGTCAGTGTGATCGACACCGACACACTGGAAGTCATCCAGACCTATCCCACAGGCGAACGCCCGCGCGGCATTACCTTTTCAAAGGACTTCACCCGCCTCTACATCTGCGCGTCCGACAGTGATTCAGTCCAGGTGATGGACCCGAACACCGGCGAGATCCTGCGCGATCTGCCCTCGGGGGAAGACCCCGAACAATTCGTGCTGCACCCCGATGACATCCACCTCTATATCGCCAACGAAGACGACGCGATCACCACGGTCGTCAACACGCAAACCGGCGAGGTTGTGGCCCAGATCGACGTAGGCGTTGAACCCGAAGGCATGGCCGTATCGCCGGATGGAAAGATTGCCATCACCACGTCCGAGACCACGAACATGGCGCATTGGATCAACACCGAAACCAACGAGCTGTTTGCCAACACGCTGGTCGACAGCCGCCCGCGCCACGCCGAATTTGCCAAACAGGGCACCGAAATGTGGGTCAGCTCTGAAATCGGCGGCACGCTCACGGTGTTTGATACAGCGACGCAAACCGAAAAGGGAAAGATCGAGTTCGAGGTGCAGGGCGTGCATCCCGACCGCGTACAGCCCGTCGGCTTCGAGTTTACGCCCGATTACGGCACCGTATTTGTGGCCCTAGGGCCGTCCAATCACATCGCAGCGGTCAACGCCGAAACCTACGAGGTCGAAGAATACATCCTCGTCGGGCGCCGCGTCTGGCACATGGAGTTCAACGAGGACCATTCGCAGTTGTTCACCACCAACGGTGTTTCAGGTGACGTGACCGTCATCGACGTGGCATCGCGCAAGGCCGTCAAGACAATCAAGGTCGGACGCTTTCCATGGGGTGCCGCCTTTCGTCCATAACGACACGACAACCGGAGAATACATATGTTGAAAACACTGCTGAAACCCACGCTGATTGCCTGCCTTGCACTGTCCTCACCGGCATTTGGGGACGATCACGACAGCGGCTTTGGTGCCGCGGGCGTGCTGTCGGGCAAGAATAAGGAAGACCTGCCGCCCCTGACACTGTCCTCGGGCATGCCCATTTCGGAGGGTCCATGGGTGCTGAAATCCGGCACCTATTACGAGTTCGAGATCATCGGCGATGGCTCGCAGGAGCTGGCGTTGACGGGGCCGGAGTTCTTTCGGTCGATCTGGATCGACGAGATTGTCGTTGAGGGGCTTGAGATCAGACCCCTTGGCCTCGACAGTGTTGAGTTCGACGAAGCGGGCGAAATGGAGATCGGGTTCTTGGCGATCAAGCCGGGACGCTATTATATGAAAGTACCCGGCAGCACGGGTGAAACCCAGCGGATTGAAATCACCATCGAATGACAGGATTATCCATCAGCGGCCTGAGCTATCGCTACGGGTCAAAGGTCGCGTTGGACGACGTCTCGTTCGAGGTCTCGTCAGGACAGTTTTGCGCCCTGCTGGGCCCCAACGGGGCGGGAAAATCGACATTGTTCAATCTGCTGACGCGGTTGATCGTGTCACGGCAGGGCCGCATCACGATTGCGGGTGAGACCCTGTCGGACCATCCACGCCGCGCGCTGTCGCATCTGGGCATCGTGTTCCAGCAGACAACGCTGGATCTGGATCTGACAGTGCGCCAGAACCTGCGCTATTTTGCGGCGTTGCAGGGTATGTCGGGCCGCAGGGCAGAGACCGCCATTGATGCGGCACTTGACCGTTTGGACATGCGCGCCCGCGCCGGTGAAAAAGCGCGCACGCTGAACGGCGGTCACAAACGCCGGACCGAAATCGCCCGCGCCCTTCTGCACAGCCCTTCGGTGCTTTTGCTGGACGAACCAACCGTCGGCTTGGATGCTGCGGCACGCCATGCAATCACGGCCCATGTACACGACCTGGCGGCAGAGGGCACCTGTGTGCTCTGGGCGACCCATCTGGCCGATGAAGTGCGCCCCGACGACCGCCTTGTGATCCTGCACCGAGGGAAAATTCTGGCCGATGGCACCGCCGGCGACATCAGTGCAGAGATGCCTCTTTCCGACCGTTTTCTAAAGCTGACAGGGGCGGCTGCATGAATGCCTATATGACATCGCTTTACGCCATTTCGCTGCGCGAAGCGTTGCGTTTCGTGCACCAGCGCGAGCGTTTTGTCGCCGCACTCGTGCGGCCGCTCGTCTGGCTGCTGGTCTTTGCCGCAGGCTTTCGCGCGGCGTTGGGCATCAGCATTATCGCGCCCTATCAGACCTACATCACCTACGAGACATATATCGTACCGGGTCTGTGCGGCATGATCTTGTTGTTCAATGGCATGCAATCTTCGCTCAGCCTTGTGTATGACCGCGAGATGGGCTCGATGAAGCTGTTGCTGACCAGCCCCCTGCCCCGCTGGTGGTTGCTGTTTTGCAAACTTGTCGGCTCCACTCTGATCTCGATCTTGCAGGCATACGCGTTTCTGGCCATCGCGGCGGCCTTTGGTGTGTCGGCCCCCGTGGCGGGGTACCTCGCAGTTTTCCCTGCGTTCTTGATTGTCGGCCTGATGCTTGGCGCGCTTGGGCTGGTTTTGTCGAGCTTTGTCAAACAGCTCGAGAATTTCGCAGGTGTGATGAACTTCGTCATCTTCCCGATGTTCTTTTTGTCCTCCGCACTCTATCCGCTATGGAAAATGGCCGAAAGCTCTGAACTTCTCTATGCAATCTGCGCTTTCAACCCGTTCACACACGGGATCGAACTGATCCGTTTCGCGCTTTACGGCCAGTTCAACGGAGAGGCGCTGTTGTGGACGCTGCTGGCCGACGGTGTTTTTGTCGCCGGTGCCGTCTGGGGATACGATCCGGCACGTGGCATGGTCGGGCGCAAGCGGTGAGGCGGCTGTCAGAGGACCAGACGGGCCGGTGATCCGGCCAACCGGATCGTACGGCTCGCCATCTTCTCGGCTTCGTCAACGACGTGGGTCACAAAGATGCTGGCCACCTGATGCGCCTCGCGCAGCCTTATGAAAAGCAAAATCATTTCATCGGCCAGCGCAGGGTCCAGCGATACGAACGGCTCGTCCAGCAGCAAGAGCGTCGGCTTGACCGCAAACGCCCGCGCCAGAGACAAGCGGCGCTGCTGGCCCAGTGAAAGCTGCGCCGGAAAATCGCTGCCGCGCCCGGCCAGCCCGACTTCCGTCAAGGCATCCTCGGCAGTCTTGGCATCAACACCGGTCGGGATCGTGATATTGTCGCGCAGGCAGCGCCAGGGCAGCAAGGTGGGCTCCTGAAACACCATCGCGATTTTTCCGTGCACCCGCCTGTCGCCTTCGAACCCCGTCTCGATCCCCGCGATGATCCGCAACAGCGACGTCTTTCCAATCCCCGAAGGCCCGACTAGCGCCAGCGTTTCCGCAGGGCTCAGGGTGATCTTGATGCTGCCCAGGATTGCCGTGTCGTTCTTCGCGAATGACCGCAGATCAAGATCCACCACAGGGGCATGTGACGCCTGCATGTCAGGGCACCTGTTTGTAGAAAACGCCTTGCGGGAGGGTCGTGGCATCCCCCAGCAACTCGGTACCGCCCAGATCGGCCATCAATGCCAGCATGCGCGCCGCGGCCTGCTCGTCAACCGGAGCAGCTGGTGGGATTCCTGCGCGAAATCCATCCCTGAGGGCTAGGAATTGTGCATCTGACCGTGCGCTCATTAAGGGCCGCAGACGGTCCCATACAGCATCATTCGACAGCATGATATCTTTCGCCGCACGCGACGCCGCGGCAAGGCCTGCAACAAGGCCCGGTTTGGCGCGCAGCAATTCACCCCTCACGACATATCCCAGCAGCGGTGTTTGCGGATCAAGGTCCAGCGCGCGGGCGGCATCGTCTATGTCGATCAGTTTGCGCATGCCACGCGCCTGCATCTTGGCATTGAAATGCCAATAATTGATCGCACCGTCCACACCGCCATCAACTGCTGTCTTGAAGATCAGCGGGGGCGCACCAAAGACTTGTTCGGTTTCGGCCTTCAGATCCATGCCGTATTCCTGAGCCGCATAGGCCCGCAGCACCAGCCAGCTTTTATCCAGCGGACCGCCTGCGATACCGATTTTGCGGCCCCGCAGATCGGCAAGCGTCTGCGCCGCGCTTTCTTCCTGTACCATCAATGCACCGACTGCGCGTGAATAGGGGAGAAACACGAAATCCTTGCCCGCCGCCCGCTGCCGCGCAACCCACAGCCAGTCGCTCACCATCGCGTCGGCAGCACCCCCCTGAAACGCCACCATCGCCGCTGCTCCGCCCGCGACGCCCTGAACCTCGAGTGTGAAACCGTTGGCGGTATCGAGGCCGTGGTGACGGATTGTATCAAGCTCCCAGTTTACCGTTCCAACCGGTAGAACGGCGATGCGCAAGACGGGCAGTTCAGCGCGTACCGGCGTTACCCCGAACGCAGCAGCCATGGAAAGAAAGAGAGCCGTAATGAAGTTTCGCAAGGGGTGTCCTTTGATCTGGAGGGCTGTCCGTTCGACTGCCAGACTAGCCCCCTCGCACCCGCGTCAGCACTGCGACTTTGGTCTTGGGCGAGACGCCCTTGGAGATACGACCATTGTTCAATAGCCGCTTTGCCTTTTTGTGCAGATAGTCGAGCTATGCCGGATTGCGCCGTTCATTCATAAGGTGTGGCCGGACCAGATAATTCTTGGGAGGAATACCGAATGAACAGATTTATTTTGGCGCTGACGGCTTCGATGATGACGGCAACCCTGGCGGTCGCTGACGTCACAGAGGCCGATCTTGCGAATGATACGGCATCCACGGGTGACGTGTTGACAAACGGCATGGGGCGTCACCTGCAACGCCACTCTCCGCTGACAACTCTGAACAAGGACAACGTCAAGAACCTTGTGCCGGCCTGGGCGTTCTCTCTCGGCGGTGAAAAGCAGCGCGGCCAGGAAACGCAGCCCATCGTGCATGACGGCGTGATGTACATCACCGGCTCCTATTCGCGGATGTATGCAATCGACATCAAGACAGGCAAAGAGCTGTGGCAGTATGACGCCCGCCTGCCCGAAGGTATCCTGCCGTGTTGCGACGTCGTGAACCGGGGTGCCGCCATCTTTGGCGACAAGGTTTACTTCGGCACGCTCGATGCGCGCATCGTTGCATTGAACAAGGACACCGGCGATGTGGTCTGGAACAAGCAGATCGCCGATTACAAGGCGGGGTACAGCTACACTGCCGCCCCGCTGATCCTGAACGGCATGATCATCACCGGCAACTCTGGCGGTGAGTTCGGCGTGGTCGGCCGTGTCCAAGCCCGTGATACCGAGACCGGCGAACTGATCTGGGATCGTCCGGTGATCGAGGGTCACATGGGGATGCTGAACGGCGAAGAAAGCACGATGACCGGCACGTTGAACGCGACATGGCCGGGCGATATGTGGAAAACCGGCGGCGGGGCTACCTGGCTCGGTGGATCGTATGACGCGGACACGGATACGCTGGTGTTCGGCGCGGGAAACCCTGCCCCCTGGAACAGCCACCTGCGCAATGCGGGCCAGCCGACAGAAGGCAACTCCGGTGACAACCTCTATGCCGCGTCACGCATCGGTATCGACCCGGCCACGGGCGAGATCAAGTGGCACTTCCAGACGACGCCCCGCGAAGGCTGGGACTATGACGGGGTGAACGAAGTCGTCGCCTATGAAGACCGCGCAGGCAACAAACGGTGGGCTACCGCCGACCGCAACGGCTACTTCTATGTTCTCAACCGCGAGGACGGCGCATTTGTGAGTGCCGCACCTTTCGTCAAGGACATCACATGGGCCAGCGGCATCGATGATACCGGTCGTCCGATCTTCGTCGAAGAGAATCGCCCCGGCGACCCGGCTGCGTCGGCCGATGGCAACAAGGGGGAAGTCGTGTTCTCGTCGCCTTCCTTCCTCGGCGGCAAAAACTGGATGCCTATGGCACACTCGCCCGTAACTGGCCTGTTTTATGTGCCCTCCAACGAATGGGGCATGGACGTCTGGAACGAGCCGATCACCTACAAGAAAGGTGCGGCCTACCTTGGTTCGGGCTTCACGATCAAGCCGAACTACGAGGACCACATCGGCAGCCTCAAGGCGATGGACCCCGACACCGGCGAGATCAAGTGGGAGTACAAGAACGACGCGCCCCTTTGGGCCGGTGTGATGACCACTGCCGGTGGACTGGTGTTCACAGGCACGCCCGAGGGTGAATTCATCGCCTTCGATGACGAAACCGGCGACAAGCTTTGGTCGTTCCAGACCGGTTCCGGCATCGTCGGCCAGCCCATCACCTGGGAACAGGACGGTGAACAGTTTGTGACCGTAATCTCCGGATGGGGTGGTGCGGTGCCACTCTGGGGCGGCGAAGTGGCCCAGAAGGTGAGCTACCTCAACCAGGGCGGCCTGCTGTGGACCTTCCGTCTGCCTGCACAGCTTGCTTCCAACAACTAAGAAATCTCCCTGTAACCTTGTGCGCCCCTCTCGTAGGGGCGCATTTTTTTGGCACGGGCGACTAGGACTTTTTGACAAGAGACTTTTGGATTGTTGTGCCCTAGCGTAGGGCCATGACACCTCATCAATCGCCAATATCAAAACATTTATTGCAAGACATCGCACCCTGGGCGCTCATCGTCGATGACCATCCTCTGTTTTGCGATGCGCTTGATCTGACCCTGCGGTCGGTGGCAGAGTTCGTGGAAGTTCGCACAGCAGATTGCCTTCAATCGGCACTCAAGACGCTCGACACCTTCAAAGCGCCGCACCTCATCCTGCTCGATTTGAACCTACCCGATGTCAGCGGCCTTGACGGATTGATGCAGCTGCGCCGGAAGTCCGAAGAGTCGAAAATCATCGTAGTCTCTTCGATGACCGATAACACAATCATCAACGCCGCAATCACATCCGGTGCAGCGGGTTTTGTGCCCAAACACAGCCGCCGGTCGGTGTTCAAGGATGCCATCGACCAGATCAGGGAAGGCAAGATTTTCACGCCGCCCGGTTTTGTCAAAGGCAGCGAGGGGTCTGCCAAGGATGACACGCTGCGAAGATTGTCGTCCCTGACCAACCAGCAAGCCCGTATCCTGAACCTCATCTGCGAGGGTAAGCTCAACAAGCAGATCGCATTCGACCTGACGATTGCGGAAACAACTGTAAAGGCGCATGTGACCGCGATCATGCGCAAACTCGGCGTTCAAAGCCGCACCCAGGCGGTGCTGGTTGCACATGAAGCGAATTTTTCCGAAGTCTTGCCAAACCGGGAATAGCACCTCTATCGTGACCGGAACGGGGTGATCAGAATGACCGAAAAGATCCAGAGCAACGGGCGGGACGTGCATGTATTATCTCAGGCCCAGGTCTCGGTAAAATGCGACGATCCGGTCGCGCATCTGCGCGAAAAGCTGGGGGACGCTCCCTTGGCCCTGCTCACGGTCTTTGTGACCCCGAATGTCGATTTTGCTGCTGTCTCAGAGAGACTCAACGCAGTATTTCCCACAACTGATATTGTAGCCTGTACCACCGCCGGAGAAATCGGCGCGGGAGGCTATGAGGAGGGAACGATCCTCGGACTTGGCTACCCCGCCGCACATTTTGACAGCATTTCGATCCTCGTCGAAGACCTTGACGGTCGCGAGACCCAAAGCGCGGTTGACCGCATTGCGCAGGACCGGGTTGCCTTGCGCGATAGAAACCCCAAAAAACTGAATGGGTTTGCCTTTCTCGTGGTGGACGGCCTTTCCCTGCGCGAGGATACCCTGACGGCTGCGATCTCGCCTGCGCTGCGGGACATGCCGCTGTTTGGCGGATCGGCGGGAGACGGCACCAGATTCAAACAGACGTTCGTGTCATTTAATGGACGGGTGCGCCAAAACGCTGCCGTTCTGACGATGATCCAGACAGATCATAAAACGCAGGTCTTCAGCATTGATCACCTTGTCCCCACGGATATTCAGATGGTCGTCACCGACGCCGATCCCGACAGGCGCATCGTGAAATCCATCAACGCAGAGCCGGCCGCGCGCGAATATGCGCGATTGGTCGGTACGAACCCTGACCAGCTCGACCAGTTCACTTTCGCCTCCCATCCGGTCGTCGTGCGTATCGGCGGTGCCCATCATGTCCGCGCGATCCAGCAGGTCACGCCAAAAGGCGAGTTGGTGTTCTTCTCTGCCATAGACGAAGGCATGGTGCTGACTGTGGCAGAGCCGCGGGACATGGCCGAACATCTGGACGAGAAGCTGACCGAGCTGTCCAGAATGGGCACGCTGACGGACATCGTAGGATGTGACTGCATTCTGCGCCGCATTGAAGCCGAGCAAAAACAGAGCACCCGCCAGGTGTCGGACGTACTGACCCGTCACAAGGTCATCGGCTTTTCAACCTATGGCGAACAAATCGGGCCGCTTCACGTCAACCACACCATGTCCGGTCTGGCGATCTATGCCGAAACCCATGGCGGCGAGGCCTGACACCCATGTCATTGATCAACCCACTCGACAGCATCGAGCGCCAGAATGAAAAGCTGCTGCTGATTTCCAAAGTTCTCATGCGCCGCGTGGAGCAAAAAAACGAACAGTCCGGTCTTGCCTATGCCCAGTTCGAACGGGCCGCCCTGCTTGAGATGCAGGTCAAGGAACGGACCATTGATCTGGAGCGCACACTCGATCTGTTGCAGGAATCCAATGCACAGCTTGAAGAGGCCAACCGCGAGACCGAAACCGCCCGCACCAATCTGGGTGAGGCTATTGAGACGATCAACGAAGGTTTTGCGCTGTTTGATTCCAACGACCTACTCGTCCTGTTCAACAGCCGTTTTTGCCGCGATATGAAAGACGTGGAGATGCGATTGGTCGAAGGGTTGCCTTTCAACGACTACGTCGACCTGGTTTCGCGAAGCAGCTCCCTCGCACTGCCGCCTGATGTGACACCCGCCCAGTGGGCCAATCGGCGCACCGAGCGGCACCGCGACAACCATGTGGTGTTCAATGTCAGTCTGAAACATGACCGCTGGATACAGGTCAGCGAACACCGCACAGCCCGTCGCGGCACCGTTATCCTGCAGACGGACGTCACCGAAATTATCCGGCTGGAACGAAAAGAACAGGACCGGATGCGCGACCGCCAGGCGCAGATCCTTCAAGCCACGCTTGACCATCTCAATCAGGGAGTTTGCATTTTTGATCATGCAAAAAATCTTGTGGGCTGGAACAAGAAGATGAATCAGCTGCTGGATCTGCCCCCTCAGGAAGCAGCATTGGGGAGAAATTTTGTCATTCTCCTCGAACAGCTTGAAAAACAGCTCATCTTCTCCGACCAGTTCGACGTCGACATGCTGGTGCGATGGGCCAACCACAATGAAGGGCGGTCCCCGATTGCTTTTGAAGTCACGCGCAACGGCCGCCAGACCTTTAGCGTTTTTGGTCAGGAAATGCCGGACCGTGGCTTTGTGATGAGTTTTACCGACGTCACTGCCGAGCGGTCTGCGGCGAAATCATTGGCCGAAATGAACGAAGTGCTGGAACAGCGCGTGCAGGACCGCACGAATGAGTTGGGGATCGCCTTGTTGGAAGCGGAGCGCGCCAATGCGTCAAAATCCCGATTTGTCGCTGCTGCAAGCCATGACCTGTTGCAACCGCTTTCTGCTGCAAAACTGTTTGTGGCTTCGGTGTCGGACCGGTTGACGCAGCCAGACCTACTCAATGTGATCGGCAAGGCCGAAACAGCCTTGATCAGCGTCGAGAAGATCATCGAAGCTTTGCTGGACATCTCCAAACTGGACGCGACCAGCCCCACTTTCGACATCCAGCCGGTGCGGCTGGACGCCATCCTTGGCCCTCTCAGCGACGAGTTGACGCCCGTAGCACGGGACAAGGGGCTGGATCTCACCATCGTGAGCTGCGGCCTGACCGTGCGCAGTGATCCCGGCTATTTGCGGCGCATCGCACAGAACCTCATTTCCAACGCGATCCGGTACACGCAGAGTGGCAAGGTTCTTGTGGGCGTGCGGCGCAGCGGGGCCACGGCCCGTATGGAGATCTGGGATACGGGCTTTGGCATTGCAGAGGCTGATCAGAAACTGATCTTTCAGGAGTTCAAGCGTCTGGATATGGCGAACTCTGCGGCCGGTCTGGGTCTGGGTCTGGCCATTGTCGAACGGGCTTGCAAGTCCCTGAACCACCCGCTGCATCTCTGCTCCATTCCGGACAAGGGTAGCTGTTTTACGGTAGAGCTGAAGATCCTCTGCAGTGACAAAGCCCAAAAAACGACCGTAAGACCAATGAGCGACAGCCCCAAGTTACCGAAGCTCGGTCAGATTATATTGCTTGTGGAGAATGACGGGGATCTTGCCAACGCAATATCCCTCATGATCGAAGGCTGGGGCGCCCATGTCATTCACGCGCTCAACGGTGAGGAGGCAATTGCCATCCTCAGGGACATCGATCTTGTCCCCGATGTACTATTGCTCGATTGCCAGTTGGGCGATGGCATGTCGGGGCCCGAGCTGCACCAACGGATCATTCAGCAATACGGGCCAATCCCGACGCGTATGATCTCTGCCGACCGCAGTAGCGCGCTTGCGCAACAGTGTGCCTCGATGGGGTTGAACCTGATGCCCAAACCCATCGACCGTCTCAGGCTGTTCGACTTTCTCCGCAGTGTCTCGTGAGGTTACGGGCTTTTGCGGTAAACCAGTTCGGCGGTGTCATCCGTTGAAAACCCTTGCGCCAGTTCCTGCATGCGTGAATGCAACGGCGATTTGATGCAGGTCGGGTCCGTGGCCGCCGGATCGCCCGCAATCGCCATCGCCTGACACCTGCACCCCCCAAAGTCCAGCTTGCGCCGATCGCAGGATTTACACGGCTCCTGCATCCAGTCCTCGCCGCGATAGGCGTTGAAGGCGCCGCCGTGATACCAGATGTCCGACAGCGGCTTGTCCGCCACGTTGTCGAAGACGAGGTTGGGGATCGTCTGCGCAGCGTGACAGGGCAACACCAGCCCGTCAGGCGTTACGTTCAGACCCGAGAGCCCCCATCCGCCCATACACCGTTTGGGATAATCGCCGTGGTAATCCGCCGGCACATAGTCGATGACCAGCTGACCTTTGAGCCGCTTGCGCGCTTCAGCGACCACGCGGCTGGCCTCGTCTGCCTGCGCGCGTGTCGGCATCATCGCACTGCGGTTCAGCATCGCCCAGCCGTGGAACTGCACAATCGCAACTTCGATCCGCCGCGCTTTCATTTCAACGGCCATCTCGATCGCCTCCGGCAATTGGTGCAGATTCTGGCGATGCACCACAGCGTTGAGCGTCAGCGGAAATCCTGCCTCGACGATCCACGCCGCTGCCTGCATCTTGCGTTTGAACCCGCCGTTGTACCCGCCGATCCGGTCGGCCATATCTGCATCCGTGCCTTGCAAGGACAGCTGCACATGATCAAGCCCTGCTGCGTCCAGTTCGGCAAGTCGCCGCTGCGTGAGGCCGATGGCCGAGGTGATGAGGTTGGTGTACAGCCCGGCATCCCGCGCGCCCGCCACCAGATCAACCAGATCCCGCCGCGAAGCAGGCTCGCCTCCCGACAGATGCAGTTGCAACACGCCAAGGCCTGCGGCCTGACGAAAGACGTCGACCCAGAGTTCCGTCGAAATCTCCTTCTCCCGTGCCGCCATTTCGACGGGATTGGAGCAATAGGGGCACGACAGGGGGCAGCGATAGGTCAGCTCCGCCAGCATGGCGATGGGTGCGGGCGCGGTCATGGTTTAATCTCCAGTATCCGGCGGTCCATCAGGCCCACCACATACCCGGACACATCCTCCGAGATTTGCGCAACAGGTGCGGCATAAAGCGCTGCGAGCGTCTCGATAATCTGGGACATGGTTTTCTCACCGTCGATCTGCTGCAAAATGGCAAGTCCGATGGCATCAAGGTCGATGACCCGCTCGGGTGCCAGCAAGACAGTTTTGCCGCGTACCGTATCATCATGCATCCGCACGCCGCGCGGTATCCGTGGTACTGCCTGACCGTCGAGCGCCGTCATGATGCGGGGGTCAAAACGTATGAACCGGGCACCCAGGCCCCCGGCGGAATACGCGCAGGCGTGACATAGGCCGCATGTAACGCATCGAGCTGCGCCCAAAGCACATCGGTCTTGAATTCAAGCGCAGCCGCCGCCGCGTCCTGTTTCTCGGCAGTATCGGCGTGCTCCAGAACCCATCCCAACCCGAAGGCCACATCCTTGGGCGCCTGTGTCAGCCGGTTGCGGAAATAGGACAGGCTCGTGTCGTCGGCAAAGGCGTAATTCGCCATCAGTCCTTCGATCCGCGCGGCGTGAATTTTTGGCGCAAACAGCTCGGTCAGCGACGCGGCGACCGCTTCAAGCAGCGTCTTGTCTCGGACAAAGCGCACGTAGGCATCCACCGCAAAGCGCGTAGCCGGTAACACCCCGCGGGCACTGGCAACATAGTCGCGGTCTAGCCCAACAGCATCTGCAAGATGCAACCAGCGGGCAATGCCGCCCTCGACCTCGTCAGTGCCGTCGTGGTCCTCAATGCGTGACCGCCACGCGCGGCGCAGCGCGGGATCATCGACACGGCTCATGAAAGCGGCATCTTTCATCGGGATACTGGCCTGATAGTAGAACCTGTTGATCACCCATGCGCGGACCTGATCGGGCGTGCAACCGCCGCCATGCAGCAAGTCGTGAAACGGATGCTTGTCGTGATACCGCTCGGCCCCGATCCGGCGCAGGCGGGCTTCGAATTCGGCGGGTGTGGCCGTCATATCTCCAACTCCATCCCGTCCTGCGCAATGATCCATCCGGCGGCTTCGACCGCTTTGCGCTCTTCTGACATAGGCCGGAACACTGGATTGGTATTGTTCATATGGACAAAAACTTTCTTCGCAATCTTGATATCTTCGAAGGCAGCGATGGAACCGTCGGGGCCGGACATGGACATATGCCCCATCCGCCGCCCGGTTTTCTGGCTCAGTCCTGCGCGCACCATCTCGTCGTCCTGCCAAAGTGTCCCGTCAAAGAAAACCGCATCCGCCCCGTCCAGCCGCGCCGCAAGCGTATCGCGCATTGCCGCACAGCCGGGAATGTAGAATGCGTTTTTGTCCCCTGCCCGCAAATGTACCCCGACCGTCTGCTCACCCTCCAGGTCGGTTTGGACTTCCGCACCTTCCAGATAGAGCGGCACCTTGCCCGGCACCGGAAACAGCTGCGCCGTCAGACCCGGTGCAATTTCGACCTCGCATCCCAGCTCAATCGAAACGCGTTTGACGAAGTCCGGATGGAGGGCATTAAAAATCGGATTTTCGGCGAGCACGCGATGAATTTCAGGTGTGGCGAAAAGCGTAAAAGCCTGTTGCTCGCGCAGGGTCAACAACCCTGCAATGTGGTCGATATCGCCATTGGTGAGCAGGACAGACCGCAAGGGGGATTTGCGCAGGTCACTCGGATGCAGAGGCGGGGCTTTGAGCATCTGGTCCCGAATATCGGGCGACGCATTCAAAACCGCCCACTCGGTGCCATTGGCGCTGAGGGCGAGCGAAGACTGGGTTTGCGCGGGTATCGTTCCTGCACGCGCCAGATTGCAATTCTCGCACCCGCAGTTCCACTGTGGCAAACCACCACCGGCAGCCGACCCAAGAACATGCGCGCGAAACGTCAATGCAACTCTCCGCGCGCAGAAATATCAGAACAGATCGCCGTCGTCTTGCTCGCGATCACCGTCCGGGCCGTACATGTTGATCTCCATCCCGCATTCAATTTCGCGGATAATCGGTTTTGACCATGCCATTGTGTTTCCTCCACAGGTTACGTTTTCTCAGCTTCGAGTATTCGTCGCGACCTCGCGATTGTCTATGAGACTAAGGTATCAAACCTCGGAGATGAACCAGAACTTCAAATGACGGCGGATCTTACCCACCAGAGCCTCCCATTGTCGGCGCATTCCCGCCCGCGATGCTTTTGGTAGATACTTCCGACCATCGTCTCATGCCTGAGAGCCGCAAATTTCTGGACAGCTTGCGGGTGCCGTGACACGCTTGCGTTATGCGATTTTGCCTTCCCTTCATCTTCACACTTCTCGGCGCCACAAATGCCATGGCGACAGACGATTGCGCCGCCGACGCGATGATCGTCTTTGACGGTTCGGGTTCCATGGCCGAGATGGGCTTCAACGACATTGACGAGCCGCGCATTTTTGAGGCGCGCCGGGCGATGGCCGATGCACTGCCGCAAATTGCGCAGAACCGTCGCCTTGGCCTTGTCGTCTACGGTCCCAACGGCGCGGATGAGTGTTCGGGCGTCGAGATGCGGTTCGCGCCCGAAGCCAATGCCGCCTCGCTGATCATTTCAGCCATCAACGCACTTGAACCCGGTGGCAGCACCGCGTTGACGCAGGCCGTCAAATTGGCGGCGCAAACGCTGGATTACAAAACGCAACCCGCGACCGTAGTGTTGGTCACAGACGGCAAGGAGACCTGTGGCGGCATGCCCTGTATGCTGGCCGCCGAATTGGCAACAGACGGGTTTAACACCACCGTCCATGTGATCGGTTTCAAAGTGCGCGGTACGTTCTTTTCATGGGACCGGCAGACCGACAACGACTACAATACGTCGGAAAGTACATCCCGGTGCCTCGCCGACCGGACGGGCGGGACTTATACCAGTGCCGAAACTTTGGACCAGCTGATCGCTGCATTGCGCGAGACGTTGGGATGCCAGTTCTTGTTCTAACGAGCCAGGCAATCACTGCTAACAGCAAAAACAGGCGCTTGGTATTGTCCATTAGGTGGCGTCCGGTAATTCTTAGGCTCCCTCAATACCGGTGCATTCAATTTGAATAACAAGAAGTCGCGCATCCCTCGCAAATACATCGTCTGCGTCTTTGGTTGCAGACCCTTGATCTGCATGTCTTCGAGAAATCGCTGGCGCAGAGCCGGTACATATTGGTCTGACATTGAAACTTCCTGTCGTCAGATTAAAAAGCTCCCAATCGTCCAACAGGTTCGTCAGTTCACAAAATCACAACGCACAAATCAACGCGCTACGCCTGCCACAAGCGCCAATACCGCCAGAGCGGTTTCGTCCTTATCCGCTTTGTTGTCCTTCAAATCTGGTGCGGCGAACGACTGGTTCAGTGATCTACGTGCATTCAATGGTTGCGCTACGCCTTACCCATCTCAGCCAGACACCCCCTCCCCTTGCTTCAACCGGCTTTCCAGCCCGTCCAAATCATCCACCACTGTATCGAGTCGATCTATACCGCCACCATCGATTTCCTCAATTTGCATCTCAACCTGGTCGGCAAAGCTCATTTCCATCTGCCGTTGCTCCTCTTCGACAACGGCTTGAACAGTCTTCGAACTTTTCTTGGCTGGCGGCACTGATTTACCTGAACCGACCTCGTTTGGACCATCCAGACGCTCATCATGCACCTGGGGCTCCGCACTCGTTCCAGCTTGGCTCGGACTCCGCTCTGTTCCGCCGAAATCTGAACCATCCGCCTTGCCGCCACCTCCGCCCATCACCGGAAACGGCAACTCGCCCCGCTGCGCGCCATGGATCGCCGCAAACAGCCGATCATCAAAATACTGGATCCGCTTCGCCCGCACTGGCATTTGCGCATCCACGACCATGATAATTTCATCAAGCGGCAACCGGCGCGCTTCGTCTTCAGGCAACAACGATGTCTCTTCCGTCCGTGTGGACTGACTGCGCCCCTCAAACGGGTTCTTCCCAATGGACCGCGATCGAGTGATAACTGTCTTCGTTGTCTTCCCAACTGCCTTGCTGAGCTCCTCGATGGTCTTTTCATCTGAGGGAGTGAGGTAGAGCTTCACACCTGCGTTGCCCTGCAACGCGCGGCGGGTGTTTTCACCGTAGATTTCATCAAGGGCAGGGATGGTTTGGGTCACCACCGCCAAGTGGCCGCGATAGGTGCGCAGAGTTTCGATGCTCTCGACCACAATGGGCATTTTGCCAAGGCGGTTGAACTCATCGAGCATGATCATCACAGGCCAAGGCTCATCTTTGCCCGGTTCCTTCTCTTGCATGGCCGAGAGAAGGTCTGAGAAAAACAACCGGATTAGCGGCGCGAGTGGTTTCACCATCAGCGGTTGGACAACGAGATAGACCGTGAAGGGCTTCTTGCGGATCGTGCGGAAATCAAAGTCGGAAATCTGCGTCGCTTCGTCAATCGCCGGGTTCTGCCATTGATCCAGACCTGAGGTCATCAGAAGCGAGACATAGGAGGTTAGCGTGTCGTTGTTGGTGGACGCCAGCCGCGTAAAGATCAACTTCGCGGCTTTGTTGTCGATCTCGTGGCCCCGCGCCACATATTCTTTCTGTTTGTTGCCCCCCGAAGCCGCGATCCGGTAGATCTCGCCCAAGTTGGGCTTCTTGCGCTGGAACGCCAGCAAGCCCGCGGCCACAAACAAATCAATGCCGCCCTTCAAAAGCCCTTGCACGCGATCATTGTCACTTTGCAGAAACAAGGTCGCCAGCAGCTGCAATTCCATCTGCTGGCGCGCGGGGTCTTCCAATTCATAGATGCGCAGCAGCGGATTGTAGCGATGGGTGCGCTTGCCTACCCAGTCCGTGGGCGCAAAGCGGTAGACCTTGTCGCCCTGGGCGGCACGGTGACGCGCCGTGGCTTCAAAACACTCGCCCTTCACATCCAACGTAACGGCAGACCCCTGCCATGTGAGCAGGTTCGGGATCACAAAGCCGCTGGTTTTACCGCGCCCCGTTGGTGCCACGATCAGGGCATGGGGAAAGACCTTAGATGTGATGTAGCGGGCCCGCGACTTTGGGCTGCCCAATTTGCCCAGAATAAACCCGGTCCCTGGCTTGCCAAAGAACCCGTTGGTTTTCATCTCACCGCGCTTTTGCCAATGGGTCTGCCCGAAGCGCGTGAGGGCCGAGCCGGAAAGGGCAAGGCTCATCATTAGCCCCGCGACGGCGGCACCGCCAATGATCAGGTTGATCAGTTGGAAATCATCAGGCCGTCTATCTCTGATCCAGAGGTAATTTTGCGCGATATATCCAAAATCGATATCAGCGCTGAACCCAAGCGCCTTAAAGGTCAGCACAGCCGAGGCAATGGTGTAGCCCATCGCCCCTGCCACCAAGGTGACCAGAACCACCCCTATGGCAATCCAAGCCTTTCCCATGGATCCACTCAATGGACCTGGCCCCGCTCAATCTCGCCGTCCACGTCCGCCGCGCGGTGTCTCTCGACTTCTACGTCTGCCAACTCATCGACAACCTGTCGCAACGCCTCCGAGTTTGCCGTTGCCGCATCCGATTGTAGATAGACCTTTGCGACATAGAGCCGATCAAGGCGATCTTCGATCACATTTTCCAAAGCGTCACTGTCACCCTCCTTCAGGCGATCGAGCTGCGCCGCGTCCAAAACCCGCGCCACATCGCTGCGGAAGGCCTCACGTTCTTGGTTGGTCTCAAAGGGCGAAGACAACTCCCCTGCCCGTTCATGGGCGAGAACACGGGACAGTTCGGGCGTCTCATTCTGGACTGTCTCGCGCTCCGTCAGGTTTTCCTCCCGTTCAGCGCCGCGCGCTTCATAGACACGCACGTAAGTGTCGCCGAGACCCTCCGCCAGCTGCTCGGGCATATCAGGATATCGCGTCTGTAGATCGCGCGCGACGGAAACGGAGATTGGCGTGCTGCTGTGCGCCCCCAAACGCGCCGCTTCGACCTCATTGATAACCCAGTCTGCTGCGGCCTGATCTACGATCACCGCCCTGCCCTCCTCATCCGTGCGGATCACATCGGTCGGGCGCGCAATCAGATCTGGATGGTCGCGCAGATAGTCCCGCTGTTCGTCCTCCAAACGCTCTACGGCAAGGCTTTCGATCACGGCCTCATCAAGGTCCTCACTCTGAGCTTCAATCTGAGTCTCGACGCGAACGGCATTGGCAGCGGTTTCGATCTGAGCTTGCGTGACATGCGCCTGCACCTCGCGGGCGTCTTCAATGACCCCGTCACGGCGCAGCACACCTTCCCGTTCCAGCATGGTCCCCAGCTGCACATGTACATCATTGAGGATATCCCGCGCCTGTTCCAAATCCGCGCGGCGCTCAAGGTTCAAATCCTTCGCCTCGGCCACCTTGGACAAATCATCCGCAATCCATTGATGTTCCAGAGCCGCGTTTTGCGCCCCCGTCTCCATCCGGGCCACAACCTCGGATGTGCTGATCCCCGTGCCGCGCAGTGCTGCATCGACGCGGGCGCGCACCCGTGGCTCAGACAGACGCTCCAACTGGCTTTGCTGAATATTGGCTTCAGAATAAACCCCGCCTTCTGATGGGACCTCCGAGAGGGAATTGGACCGTAGCCCAAGGGGCTGCATATGCTGCACCCGCGCTTGAATTGCGTTGAGAGACTTCTCCAGCGCGGGTCGCTCTGCATCCGGCTTTGCCGCGATCAAATCTGTGATGTTTGCGACCTTCTCCGCGTAGCGGCTGCGCAGATCCTCGAACGTTTCGTCTTCGGCCATGTAAATGCCTCCTGCGGTTTCAACGTGACCACCCTTCGCCAGAACCTCGCCCGCACGGAACAGAACCTCAGCAATGTCTTCGCGGTTCTCGGAGGACGCCTCGGCAGCCAGCGAGTGGAATATGATTTTGGTGTTTGCGATCTCGGCAAGCGTGCGGGTCAGGTCTTTACCCACCCGTTCGCGCTCCACTGGCGTCCTGCCCTCTTCTTTGGCGGCATAGACCTCGCGGGTCTTGGCCGGGTAATGCACCTCGCCGCGATCTATCCGCCGCGTTGCCTCCAACCGCACGCCGTAGGTCTCGGCCTCTTCGACCATCGCCAACCGGAAGTCGTCATAGTTGAACCGATGATTGCGCGCCAAATAGAAAAACTCGCCCTCTTGAGAGCGGCGATTCAATACGAGATGCGCATGCGGATGCTCGCGGTCCTCATGTACAGCAATGATATAATCAAAGTGGCCTTCATCTTTCTGGAAGAACCGCTCGGCCACGTCAGTCGCGATGTCGCGCACGTCCTCTCCGCGCGTTCCAATCGGGAAGGACATCAGCAGATGTGTGGTTTGCCCAAGTTTGGGTTTGAACCCCGCGTCCCACCGCTTGGCAAAGCGCTCGGTCAGGTCTTTGATCTCGCCGCGCTCAAGCTTGGATTTGCCATCCAGGAACCCGCTGCTGTCGACGATATGGGTGGACTTTGTCGTGAGGTATTCGAGCTGGTTGGACAGCTGGGATTTATTATGCGTGCCCCCGCCCCGGATCGCTTTGAACACAGCGGCCCGATGTCCCGCAGCGGCGCGCACCATCTGCTTTTGCTTGGAGGCATACAGACCCTGCATCGAGCCACGGATCCGGCTCCACCCATCCTCAAATATCTCTCCGGTGACGGCACCAACCGCATCATTCAGCCGCATGGGCGAACTCCTTCAAGGCAGCCGTTGCTTTCAGCTGCATCGCGTCACGCCGGCGGCGCACAAGCAGGTCAATCTCATCTGCACTATCGAGGATGAATCGCGCCAACCCGCGCATCTGTGCAAGCCGCAATTCTGAGAACTCAGCACCAGTTCCCTGTCCCTCCCTGTTGGCCTTCTGCATCTGCTTGGCAATCTGGGCGACACCGTTTCCAACATCATTTAATGAGGCGCGATAGCGCGCCATCTCTGCCGCCAACGATGTGTCCGCCACAAAGGTGCCACCTGCCGCTTGCATCAAGCGGCGCAGCCCTTCCGAGCGGGTCTCGATCCCCGCCGACGCCAGCACCGCATCGAATGCCGCCATCTCGTCAGGGGTCACTTTCACACTCACCGCCAAGACCGGCACGGCCGTATCGCGCTGGCGCTGATCGTCACTCTTCAAGGTGTATTGCACCGCCCGCGGTGTCACCCCGAACCGCTTCGCAAGCACGGACGTCGAGACTCCGTCCGCGGCTTCGCGCACGATCTCCATACGTTGCGCATCCGTGAGACGTTTCGAGCGAGACATGCGAAGAAAGACCCCCTATTTCCTGCCACCTTCCACCAAGGCTGCCCCCACCTTACGATAATATACCGATATGTCAATTATATACTTACGTCGCATTCAGTCTCAGGCAGCCTTGGTGTCCGCTTCCCCCGCGGCCCGCAGGGACGCGGCTCTGCCGCCCTCACCACCGGGTGCACCACCTGTCCTAGGGGTCCCGTCCACCAGCCCCGCCCGAGGGTCTGGCCGAACGCGCATGTGTTCGGACGGAACCGCGGGCGGGCGCAAACCCCACCGACAGGGCGGACAGGCAGGGTCAAGGAGGGCCAGATTTGGCTTGCCAAATCTCTGCCGCAAAAACCGGGAGGCCCTGGCCGATAGGTTTTTGTGGATGGCCCCCTTGAGGCTGACTGGCCGGTCTGTCGCGGCCTGATCATTTCGGGAGGAGTGCGTCTGTTGAACGCGCAGCGGCCGACGGCTTCGTGAAGTCGCCTCGGGCGATCTGACCGCCGGACGCGGCATCCCTGGAACAGGGATCGGGCCGCCCCAAGATCGTGCTGGGGCGGCCCATCCTCGTCAGAGGATTTAGTCCTGGGGATCTTTCGCGCTCGGTGGGAACATCACCAGCTCCGAGACCGCGACCGGGAAGTCGAGCTTGAGGCTGAAGAACTCCGAGCCGTCCCCGTTGCGGGTGTTGCGGAACATCGCACCCACGCGCTGAAAACGGGTGCGCTCCTGGCCATCGGTGTCGGTGAACTTGACGGGGACGGTGGCGACGTAGTGGTTGGTCATTTGGGTTACTCCTTGTTGCGATGGGGATCATCCAGCACGGGGGCAAGAGGCCCGGTCGCAAGCGCAAATGCGGAGGGTCCGCGGCCAGCCGTGGAAGCCGTATTTGTGCTTGCCGAAGCGGGAGCGGAGGGCACGGACGGGCCGACCCCGTGCGATCCACATCTATGAGCAAAAAGGAGTGATCCGGATGACCCTTGCCATCACGCAGCCGCCACCATCCGCGTCCGCGTCCCGCCGAGCCTGGCCGGGGTGCTGACGGAGCCCGCCCGCGTGGATGCGATGTTCCGAAACACGCCCCGAGGGACGTGCAGGTCTTCAGCCTCATGTGCGACGTCTCGACCCCTCGCGTCTTGCGCTGCTGACGATGTGCGTGAGGTGCGCACCATCCCCATCCCGTACCGATGCGGATGGGCCGCACTCTGACGGACTGGGTAGAGGGATGGCAGTGCCGGCCGCTGCAGACTGCCGATCACGCATGACCGATCGCACGCGCCATGAGACATGACGAAAGGGCCGCGCCAAGCGCGGCCCCCTCTCTTCAATCCTGCGACGCCTTCTTCGCCGGGTCCGCAACCCGCATGACCGTCAGGCCTTTCGCTTCCGCCTTCTGCCCGAGGTTCAGTGCGACCCCGTTGCCGCCGAAGAGTACAACCCCCGTCGCCGCGAACTTGTCGTCCAGCATCTCATCGTTGCACTTGAACGGTGCCGCCCGCCCGTGCGCGGACCAGCGCGGATCGAAGCGCGCCTGCGCGACCCCGCGTGCCCGGGCCCACCGAGCCGCAATCATCTCCGCCCCGTGCTTGCCACCCTTGTGGCAGAGGAAGATCTCCTGGTTGCGGTTCTGCTTGATGCGTTCGCGAACCTTGTCGAGCGTGTTGAAGATCACATCGACATCGGTCCAGTCGGTGGCGCCTGAGACGATCAGGGGAACCCCCTCGACTTTCGATTTCTCGGCAGTCTCGCGGTCGTGCTGCTCCAGGAGCTGCCGTGCCTCGAAGACCGCCCCGGTCTCTTGCGCCCGGACGCTTGCGCGGGAGCCTGCCGCCGGGATGAAGGCGTGGCCCGTTTCAATCTCGTAGCATTCCGCCGCCGCCTCGCTCATCACCTCAATGGCGCTGACGATCTCGCGCAGCTGCACGAAGCGGGCCTGCGCCTCTTCGAGCGCGGTCTCGGCGATCTCCGATCCGTCGTGGGATTTTGCCAGCGCGCCGATCTTGTCGGCGGTGCGGTCGACCTCCTTGCCGAGCGCCACCTTGCGGCGCTGCAGGATCGTCGCGAGCCCATGGGCCAGCGGTTCGATTTCGGCTTCAAGCCCGGTCCCGCGCAGCTGCCCGAGCAAAGCCTCGAAGCTCTCGCGGATGATGCGGTCGGTCAGGATGTGATCCTCGGGGATCGGCAGCTGCGCGTCCTTCTCGGTCAGTCCGAATAGCTCGATGGTCTCGTAAGTGTTCGCATTTTCGTAAGCCATGTCTGGTCTCCAGTCTTCGGTTCCAAGGCCACCACGTGAGTGTGGGGGCATGGCCGAATGCCTGGTTTCCGAATCTGCCCGGGTCAGGGACGGCGCAGCCGCCGGCTTGCCGGGCGCAAAAGTTTTCTGCGCGCAGCTCCCGACACATGCGCGCGCTCACGCATGGGACCGCCCCGCGCCACGGGCCGCGCCCTCGCCGAAAAGTTTTGCGATCCTTGACGCGGGCTGATTTGGGGGCCATCCGGAGGATATGCTTCCACGCTCATGTGTGTGTGTTTTGACGGTAGGTTTGCCCGACCCGAGCAGGCAAACGGCCCGACCGGACGCGGGAGACGGATGAAGCGGCGGGATCGTTTTGCCCCGCAAAACAGACCAGAGCGCAATCCGGCGGAGCGGCCAGGGAGGGACGTGCTCGCGAGGCGGGCAAACCGGGATGCCAGGTGCAACGCCGCGGTGAGGCCGCATGGCCGAATGCGCGACGGACCGAAGGGCCGTTCTCCCCTGCGACACGCGAAGCCGAGCTGGGGAGGCCGCAAGGCTGGGACTCAGGTCGATGGTCGAGTGCACAAAACCGACACACTCCGCATGCAAACCGTGCAAATTGTCTGGTCTATTAAAGGGTTCGAATGTAGAAAAGACCCTATCAACGCTGAAAATGATCATTCAGAAAGAGCAGTTCGACTTTGGCTTCCGCCCAACAACTCATCGGTCTCGTCAAGAGCCACGCAGAAGGGGACGCTGATCGTTTTTACGATCTGGCGATGCAACTCTCGGCAGCCGAAGAGCAGAAGGGACACACCCGGCTGGCTGAACAGTTGCGGCAGTGGGCTGAAGCGGGGCAAAAGCCGCCAGCAAAGCGAACCCCTGCAGTCACCGCTATCGCAACGCCTCGCGGCGATCTTGCAGAGTTTCTTGCCGCGTCCTATCCGACGGAGCGACTCGTCGATGTAATCTTACCGGATAGGATTGGGAGTGAACTGTCGCATCTCGTCTTCGAGACGCGTATGCGCGAAAAGCTCGAGGCAAAAGGCCTGAAGCCACGGAGGCGCGTTCTCCTCTCTGGTCCTCCCGGTACCGGCAAGACACTGAGTGCGTCAGCACTGGCCGGGGAGCTGCAGTACCCCTTATTTTCGGTCATGCTCCACGGTCTAATAACGAAGTTCATGGGCGAAACGGCGCAGAAATTGAAGATGGTCTTTGATGCCATCAAGACGACACGCGGTATCTACCTGTTCGATGAAATTGACGCTTTGGCTGCGGCCCGGGGCGGTGAGAACGATGTCGGCGAAGCCCGGCGGGTTCTGAACTCATTCTTGCAGTTCCTGGATGAAGACACAGGGCCTTCGATCGTCGTCGCCACTACAAACTTGCCGGGAATTCTTGACCGTGCCGTTCTGCGCCGCTTCGATCTCGTGTTGCCCTATGTGATGCCCGATGGTCCCGCCATCCGACAGGCACTCGAACGCCGTCTGATCGGTTTCTCGTTCAATCGAATAGGATGGAAGCGGGTGACGGATGTCGCCACTGGCCTCTCAACGGCCGATATTGTGGCGGCGGCGGAAGATGCCGCGAGACGTGCGGTTTTGAATGATACTGACAAGATTGCGACACAGGATTTGCTTGACGCCCTCGAACGCCGACGGTCGCTCCAAGATTTAGGGACCAATGACAATGGCACGAGAGCTTCCACACTTCCACCTTCGCAATCTAGGACAACCTCGCCCATTCCAGGCAAAAGGCCGGGGCGGGTCCAAAAGACCAAGTGATGTCCCCAATCGCGCTGCGCACGCCCAAGCGCTGCTTCAGGCCATCGACGCGTTGCCGGATATTCCGGCCACTGAGCTTCCCGGCGTTTATCTCGAAATCAGCTCCCGTATCGACGAGCGCCTGAAAAAGGATAGCCTAGACGCCAGTGGCCTTATGCTTCTCCGCATCGAAGATTTTCCTATTCCAGGTGGCGCCCAAGAGCGTGCGACGGTGTTTGCAACAGCCAAGGGTATTGAGAACCTGCGCAAAAAGGTCGACCAGTTTCGGACGGAAGACACGCCTGATCGCGAGAAAGATGGTGAATTCATCCCGGGCCGACCAAAGAATGCAGACTTGGTTCAAAGCGTCAATGCCATTACGGAAGCGGGATTGCGTGCCCTCTGGCGCAGCCCGCCGGGCAAGTTTCCCGCGGCGGATATTGCAGCAGTCTGGGAGGTTTGGCTCGAGCCCCAAATGACCGAGGCCTTCGTTGCAGCAGCGCCTATCTTTGGTGTGACTGTGGGCGCGGATCGGCTGGAGTTTCCCGAAGATACAGTGGTGGTCGTCCAGGCCGATCGCAATCAGCTTGCCCAAGCCGTCCGGCGACTGGGTGGCGTACGCGCACTTGCCGCTCCGACAATCACTGCAGATTTCTTTGACGGCTTGCCGGTGGCCGAACAGGCACAGTGGGTCGATGAGCTTTCAGGCCGGACCACCTATTCGGATCACCCCAATGCTGGCTACGTTACGCTCCTGGATACTGGTATCAGTCGGGCGCATCCTCTGATTCAGCCGGCGCTTAGCGTGGATGACCGACATGCCGCAAATCCGGCTTGGGGATTGGAGGATGTGAAGGGCCATGGAACGCAGATGGGAGGACTCGCGCTCTTTGGCGATCTGACGCAAAAACTTCATCAGGCGAACCCAGTTATGGTCATGAACCGTCTGGAATCCGTCAAACTCCTGCCAGATGCCGGCATGAACCCGCATCATCTCCTAGGCGCGGTGACCAGGCAGGCGATCAATGCGGTCGAACAGGTTGGTCCCCGACGCCGTACTTTCACCATGACGACGACGACGGGTGAGGATACGCCGCACGACGGTGCCCCGACCTCGTGGTCGACGGAAGTCGATCAGCTTGCCGCCGGTGTTTCAGGTGGACTCAGACAGCAGCGCCTGGTGCTGGTTTCGGCAGGGAATACCGACAACTTCACCTTTGGTGCCGGAAACTACCTCGACCGATGCGATCACGAAGACAACGAGATCGAGTCGCCTGCCCAAGCGTGGAATGTTTTGTCTGTTGGAGCCTTTACCGAGAAGACTGTACTACCAAACGGAGACCCGGCCCAAGCGCTTGCACCATTCGGCGATCTATCGCCAGCTTCGAGAACTGCATCGTGGTCGTCCCATTGGCCGAACAAGCCGGACGTTGTCCTTGAGGGCGGAAACTGGGCGCTAAGTGCCATGCCTCCGCCAATGCGGCATGGATGGTTGTCGCTCCTTTCGACGCACCATAATTATCCGGTCCGATCTTTCACATTCACCTTCGACACCAGCGCTGCGACAGCGCTTGCAGCGAAGGATGTAACGGAACTCTGGTCGGATTATCCGACACTTTGGCCCGAGACAGTCCGTGGTCTCTATGTGTCTTCCGCGCGTTGGACTCAGCAGATGCGAGCACATTTGCCGGCCCAAGCGAACAAAGGTCAATACATGCCGCTTTTTCAGCGCTATGGATTTGGCGTTCCGGACATGGCCCGTGCCCGCCGCAGCGCGTCGAACGCGCTGACACTCATCGTGGAAGACACGATTACACCCTACGGAATCTCCGAAAAGACCGGCGGTGATGTCCACAATGAGTTGAAGCTCTTCGCCCTACCCTGGCCCGTTGAGGCTTTGCGCGCGCTCGGCAATGCCGACGTTACCTTGCGGGTGGCGCTAAGCAGCTTTATTGCTCCAAACCCGTCAGAAGCCTCACGCGGCGTTCGTTATCGCTACGCATCCCACAATCTGCGGTTCCAACTCAATCGCGCCGGCGAGAACGAAGCCCAATTCCTAGCTCGGATCAGCAAGGCGGCCGAACAGCCCGACGGTCCCGCAAACGACGAGGATGATCTTTGGGACTACGGTAGCAATCGGCGCCATGTCGGATCGCTGCACATCGATCAACTGACTTGCAAGGCATCAGATCTCGCAAGGCGAAACTTGTTGGCCGTTCACCCAGTCACTGGATGGTGGAAATCCAAAAAGCTTCTCGCCGAAGGTTTGCCTTCTGTGCGCTATGCATTAATCGTAGAAATCGATGCGGAAGGGTTGGACACCGAACTCTATGCCGAGGTTCAAGTAGCTGTCGGAGCCCTAATTGCCGCTCAAGCGGTTGTGCAAGTTTGACTCTATTGGAGACGCTGTGCAGCGCTTCCAATCTAGACAATGCGTCTACATCGGACCGCCTCATGCAATCGCCATTCGATCGCTCGACTGACCCAGGCATGAAAAAAGGGGAACCGTGATCCCACGGCTCCCCTTTCGGATCAGATCGTCTCCCCCTCGCGGGCCGATTAGGCGACCAAGGAGAGCCCCGCGCCCGCGTCCTGCGGCTGCTCACCGCTGTCGATGAACGGGATGATCGAGAAGGTCTGCCCGCCGCGCTGTTCTTCGTTCTGCACGGCGTTGACGCGCAGGTCGCCATCAGGCGTGTTGATCAGCAGCGACAGGTAGTCATTGCCCGTGCGGCTGCTTTTGGCCATCCAGGCCGAGCCGACGCGGATCGGTGTGCCCCGGGGCGAGCTGACCTCGATCCGGTAATCGGGGTGGGTCTCCTCGGATTTGTAGCTGTTCTCGATCAGCATGAACTCCAGATCGAACATCATGTTGGCGATGTAGCCGGTGAAGGCGTTGTCGGCGTCCATGGCGGTGAGCTCGCCCGAGATCGAGCCGGATTTCATCAGGCCGTTCGAGACCAGTGGGATGATCTCGAACGCGCCGCGTTGGGCCGCACGCGCCTCTTTCGTCTGCACCGCGTTGACCCGGAACGGGCCCAAGCCGACATCGATCTGCATCGAGATGTAGGGGTTGCCGCTGGTATTGCCGGTCTCGTTCCAGGCCGTGCCGATGCGCACCTTGCGGCCCGACTTGTTGATTGCCGTGACGTCAAAATCCGGACTGCGTTCGGACATCTTGGCCCGTGCCTCGAGCTGGATGGCGATGTCAAAGCGCGTCGAATGGATCATGCCGGTGTATTCGGCGGCAGCGGTCTCGGCGTTGCGGGTAAGGGTTCCTGCGAACATGGGATAGTTCCTTCTTGGATTGGCCGGTGCCTGACGTTCTTGCCAGCGCATCCGGGATTGCTTTTTCGACCCCTCCTGGGATCACAAACTAGAAAGCTCGCTTTACTTTCTTCCCAACCTTCAGTTCAGCGCTGGCGCCTGAGAGACTGTGCCACCTCCCCGCCGGGTACGACGCCCCTCCCCTGCCCGTCTGGTCTCAGTTGGCTATCCTGGCGCTTCTCGTCGCCACCCTCCGGTCCAGCGATAAAGAACTCTGCTTCCTCCCCGTTCAACCGCTGCCCGCTCCGGTCGGTCAGCCCGATGGTGCTGCCGTTCGGCTCAAACGTAATCAGGTATTGGCCGAGGCTGTCCTTTTGCACGCGGTAGCCGGTGTTGGCCCAATGCACGGTCCGACCGGCATCGATGGCGGCTTTGATCTCTTCGAGTGTCATGATCGCCTCCGTGCCTATTCCGCTGCCACTGAAGCCACGTTCTGCGCGGCTGACGTTTCGGTTCCAACGATCCGGGCCAGAATGCGGCCCGTGTCGATCCCGTCTCCATGCGGCAGGAACACCCGCAGCTGGAAGGAGATGATCTCCGTGAAACACCCCATGGCCTTGAGACCTTCAATCATGCCCCGATCCGCACCACCCAGCTCGAGACGCATCTCGCCTGCGACCCGGCGACGGGTCAGGGTGAGACCCCGGCCCAGATCGACAGGTACGGTGGTGCCGAGGGCGGCGGTCAGCATCTCCTGCGGTGTTTGCGGGTTGGAGACGAGGAAGCGGGCGCGCAACGCTGCCGTCCCTTCCTCGCTCAGCGTGCGCCCGATCATGGCGGTCGCCCCGTCCGGCGTGACGCGGTAGATGCGCTCATTCGTGGTCGGGATGTCCTTCCAGATCGGCAACAGCATCCCCGTCAGCAGGTAGAGCTTGGTCGTGGTGGTTTTCGGCAGGGACGCAGCCTCTTCATCCCAAAGCCTTGCGAACTCAGGCCTTCCGATGTCTTCCCAGGCCGAGGACTCGAACCGCGTCTCCTCCAGATAGCTCGACCCGTTTGGCCGCACCACCTTGCGCATCAGCGTGACAATGTCCTCGTCATACATCTGCATGGGGCGCGCCGAGATGAGCGCCGCGCGACCGGAGGCGCGATTCACCATCGGCAGCTTGTCGGGATTGCGCGATATGGCCTCTTCGGCGCCCAGGACATACACTGGGTCCGTCACCTCAAGTCCGATGATCCGCGTCACGGCGCCGGATTTCGGGCAGGTCCAGAGATCCTCTGTGGAGACCTGTTCGATCTTTTCGCCACGCAGGGTTTCCACGCCGAGATCGAGCGTGCCCGCCGCGCGCGCCCGTTCAGTCTGATCGGCAATCCGGCGCATGAACTCGGCAAAGAGCGCGTTCTGCATGTGGATGGGAAGGGCAAGCATCCGGTTGAGAAACCGCTGGATCGGGGGAAGCTCCTCAAGGAGCACCCCGTCCTTGTCGATCAGTCGCAGGGCTGTCCAGTCGGCGAAGCTCTCGTAGCTCATCGCCTCAGCGCGCCCGGCGGCAAGATCGGCGAAATACCCACGCAGCGCTGCTCGCGCGATCGGGCTTTCGAGATTATCCTCCTCGCGGAACATGCCTTGCGAGCCGGTCTCGCGCTGGCCCTTCGTCAAGGCCCCCAGCTGGTCGAGGCGTTTGGCTATAGTTGAGGTGAAGCGTTTCTCGCCATGCACATCGGAGGTGCAGACCCGGAAGAAGGGCGCGCTGACCTGGGCCGAGCGATGCGTGCGGCCGAGCCCCTGGATGGCCGCATCCGCGCGCCAGCCGGGCTCCAGCAGGTAGTGCCGCCGCCGTTTCTGGTTCTTCGCCGTTTGCGCCGCGTGATAGGACCGGCCCGTGCCGCCTGCATCGGAGAAGATCAGGATATCCTTTTCGCCGTCCATGAAGGCTTGGGTCTCGGATGAATTGCTACTGGCGCTGCGCTTTTCGATGAAGAGATGGCCATCCTCGGCTTTGAGGGGCCGGATGGACCGCCCCGTGACTTCTGCCACGGCATCGTCGCCAAAGGCCCAGAGGATCTGATCCAGCGCCGAAGGGATCGGGGCCAGCGTCATCAATTCCATCATGGCCGCGTCACGCAAAGCGAGCGCCTCGCGCGAGATGACCAGCGCCCCAGTCTCATCCCGCAAAGGTTCTGCCACCATATTGCCGTCGATCTCCACCAGCTTTTGCGCATGGATCGGGAAAGCCTGTTCGAGGTAGCCGAGAACATAGTCGCGCGGCGTCAAGGCACCCTCGACGAGTTCATCCTCGGGATCCATCGTCTCAAGCCGGCGTTTCAGCAGACTCTCACCCGTCGAGACCACCTGGATGACGCAAGCCTTGCCCGCCGCCAGATCGTCCTCGATGGCGCGGATAATGCTTGGAGCCTTCATGCCCATCAGGAGATGGTTGAAGAAGCGCTGTTTCGTGCTCTCGAAGCGGGACTTGGCCGAGGCGCGTGCGGCCGACGCATTGGTCTCGCCCGAGGCGTCGTTGACGCCGGTCGCCGTCAGCGCGGCTTCGAGATTGTGGTGGATGGTGCGAAACGCACCCGCATAGGCGTCGTAGATCTCGATCTGGGCCGGGGTGAGCGCGTGTTCGAGCACGTCATACTCCACGCCGTCGAAGCTGAGGGCGCGGGCCGTGTAGAGCCCGAGCGTCTTGAGATCGCGCGCGACCACCTCCATGGCAGCGACACCGCCGGCTTCCATCGCAGAAACGAAGCTCTCGCGGCTTGGGAAGGGGTATTCGGGCCCCTGCCCCCAGAGCCCCAGCCGCGCGGCATAGGCCAGGTTGTGCACGCTCGTGGCACCCGTGGCCGAGATGTAGAAGACGCGAGCGCGGGGTGCTGCCAGTTGCAGCCGCAGGCCCGCAAGGCCCTGCTGCGAGGGTTTGACCCCCCTGCCCTGCTCGGACCCGGCCGCGTTCTGCATGGCATGGGCCTCATCAAAGGCCAGCACGCCTTCAAAGTCTTCACCCATCCAGGCGAGGATCTGGCTCAGTCGCGTGGTGCCGCATTTGCCCGCGGACCGCAGCGTGGCGTAGGTGACGAAGAGGATACCGTCACCCATAGGGACGGGCTGGTCCGGTTTCCATTTGGAGAGCGGCTGGATGTCGGCTGGCGAGCCGCCGAGATCGGTCCAGTCGCGGATGGCGTCCTCGATGAGCGTGGCGGATTTGGAGACCCAGATCGCCTTCCTGCGCCCCGCAAGCCAGTTCACAAGGATGAGCCCCGCGCATTCGCGCCCCTTGCCGCAACCGGTGCCGTCGCCGAGAAAATAGCCGAGGCGATAGGCACGTGCGTCTGGATCATCATCGGCGCGCGTCAGCTTGGTCTGGTCGTCATCGATGGTAAACCGACCGGGCAGATCGCGCCCATGGGCATCATGCGCCATGATGATGGTTTCCAGCTGCGCCTCGGAGAGATGTCCCTCCTCGATCAACCGGGCAGGCAGGCGCAATTCCGAATTGGCGGCACCTGAGGGCACCGGCGGGGCAACCGAGGCCATGGCGATGCTTTCAACGAGCGGGGTGGGATGTTCCTGCGCACCCGCGATCTCGATCCGCTGCGGACGGTAGCGCGCATAGATGTCCGAGATGGGCGTGTTGTCGCGCGGGATATCAAGGCTCGTGAAAACTAGCGGGACAACGGCATTGGCTCGGGGTTTGGAGGCGGCGACAGGCGCAGCGGCGGTCTTGCGCGGGGCAGAGGATGGAACGGTCGGCCGCCCGTTAGGGATCGCCGCTGCCTGTTGTACGCGGCGCATATTGGTCCTGGTTGCGGCCACGGCATCGACATATGCCAAGGCTTCATCCAGATCCCGCACAGGGACGCGGATCATTTCGCCGTCCTCCTGCTCCTTGTCAAAGACCATCAGCTGGGTTTCGACAGAGGTGCCGAGCTTGCGGTAGACCTGCCCCGGCATCGTCAGCGCCAATCGTGGCGTCAGGAGACCGCAGGCGCGGGACCAATGCGCGGCATCGCGTTCGGGCGTGAACCCCGGCGGCATGATCGCCACCAGGCGCCCACCTGGTGCCAGGCGCTTTGCAGCCGCAATGAGATGTTTGGCGGCGATGTGCTTGTCCCGCGACCGATCGACCGAGGAGGCGAAGGGCGGATTCATCACCACGACGTCGGGCAGAACAGGAGTCTGCAACAGATCGTCGATATGTTCCCCGTCATGGCCTGTGACCTCGCCGCCGAAAACCGCGCGCAGGAGGCGCTGGCGAAAGGGGTCGATTTCATTGAGCAAAAGCGTGGCACCGGCCCGTGCAGCGAAAGCAGCCGGGGCACCCGTACCAGCCGACGGCTCCAGCACGGTCTCACCCTTGCGAATGGCTGCCGCCCGCACCGTCAGGGCCGCGAAAGGCAACGGCGTGGAGAACTGCTGCAACCGGATTTGCTGCTCCGACCGGCGGGTTTCCGTGAGGAGCCGTGAGGCAAGGAGTTTTGCGGCGTAGTAATCATCCTCACTGTTGTCGCCACGTAGCAGCGCCTGCACAGCCGTGGCCTGCATCAGGTCGTAGGCCATGCGCCAGTCCCAGGTGCCGCCAGCATCGCTGCCATGAAACGTCTCGCGCATGATACGCGCGAGCGCTGAGCTGCGCAGGGGTTGATGCTCGATCTCCGCGCCGATCTGCTCTAGCGCAGAGGCGAGGTCAGGGCGGGAGATTGAGAGAGTCGGGTTCGCTGGGTTGGGCTTGGTCATGGGGATTTCCTTTGGATGAGAGTCTGAGTTCCAAAGGACAAAAAGCCCACTTTCCACCTTTCCTCGGGTCCGGCCCGATAGCTATGGAGAAGGACGGGCCGTCAACGCGGGCAGCCCTCTTCAGCATCGAAGAAAAGGCCACGCAGCCAAGCCGCTGAACCTGTCTCTCGAGAAGCCGACATCGAGGCAGAGCGCGGCGAATGACCGCCAGGAGCCCACTTTGCCGCTTTTCGACAGCGCAGCTAAAGTCTGTTACCGTGGTGAGAGGCGACGATGATCAAAAGCGCCTTGGATATTAAACAGGGTTTATTGAAGCGCCAAACGAAGAATTTGTGAGCTCTCCAATGTTTTTTTTCGGGAGGCGTGCGAAAATCTACTTGGTTAATGCATTTCATAACTCATGCGAGAATTTCGTAATTCTATAGATTATTTATCCAGACTTTTCCGCGCCAACGCGCTGATCAGATCCGTGCGTGTGACGATCCCTATTAGTTGACCGCGCTCTAAGACGGGGACGGCGTCAACAGCTCCGTCAGCCATCTGGGTAAGCAGCGCCGACAAGGGGGTGTCTGCGGTTGCACGTGGTCCGCCGACGCTCATGATATCAGTTGCTTGCACAGGTATTTCACGGCGGCGGTCAAGCAGTCGGTGTAATGCCTTCCCGAAGCCGCGCTTGAGGCGCAAACTATCCTCACGAGCCCGGTCGATGAGATGTATTTGAAAGATAACCCCCAGAAATCGGTCTGCACCCCCTACGACCGGCAATGCTGTAAACCGGTAACGCCGGAACAAATCTGCTATCTCTGTTAAAGGCGTTTCCGGCTGAACCGTAATCAGATTGTGCGACATGATATCAGCGGCGACCGTTGGCCCCGACCTTTGGGCTGCCACCTGCATTTCCGCAGCACCAAGCAAGCGCGCCAGATCCTCGACTCCAAGATTGAAAGATTGTTTATAGCGGCCCAAAATGTCGGACAGTTCTGCCTCAGTTAATCCAAGACGCTTCATTGGCTCAAGGTCTTGCGTCCCATAACGGTTAGGATCATCGAACTGGCGGAATGGATAGTGTCGCCCTGTCATGCGTCCGTATACCATGGCAATGAGGACCAAAACGACCGTGCCGATCCCAATCGGCATAAGGGCAAAATAAAACCCTAACTCCTGCACCGCGTCAGGGCTCATTGCTACTGTCATCGCGACGGCACCAGCCGGTGGGTGTAACGCACGACACAGTATAGTCACGGTAATTGCCAAGCCCACAGCTAAAGCAATACGTAGAACGGGGTCCTGCACGACCAGACATACCGCAACACCGACCAAGGCGGCGGTAACGTTGCCGATAATCGCCGACCACGGTTGAGCCAGCGGGCTGTTCGGAACGGCAAAAAGAAGAACCGAACTCGCTCCGAACGGCGCGACCAAATATAAGCCAAGCGTCAAATCAATCGTTGGTGCGAGAACAAAGGCTCCAGCCAAAGCAAGCCCGACGAATGCACCAAGGCCCGCTCGAAGGGCTTCGACAGGCGAACTTTTCGCGACGGCAGGACCAAATGAACCAAGATGAGACAGAGCAAGAACTTTCAGTTTGCGGTAGGCTCGCTCTTTCAGAAATTAAGAAAATTGGCAACGCCTGCTAAGTCTGCACTACGAACCTAAAACCCCTATAACGTCTGATCCTCTATTTGCAGCTGTGGCGAAGGTCAGCTGTGAGCCCAAAGTTCCGGACTCGCTGCGCAGTGGCGAATGTCGGTTTCCGGTTCGCACGTCAGCTTTTCCGCCAGATCACTCGGTTTCTGACAGATCACTCCGCGCATCCCGGATGATCATCCATGACGAATGCAGGAACAGCCCTGCGATGGCGAAAGCAACGATGAGGTCAGGCCAGGCACTGCCGAGCCAGGCGACCAGTCCGGCAGCGATCACCACGGCGAGGTTGCCGATGGCGTCGTTCCGGGAGAACAGCCATACGGCCCGCATGTTGGCGTCGCCCTTGCGGTGTTTTAGCAGCGGCAGCACCGCAAGAATGTTTACGATCAGCGCGCCCACGGCGAAGGCTCCCATTAACCCGGCCTCTGGTGTCGTCTGATTCAGGACACGCCAGATTGTGCTGCCGACAACGCCAAGCCCCAGAAATCCCAAGAACACGCCCTGGATCATCGCCGACCGCGCCCGCCATGTCAGACTCCAACCGATAGCGAGCAGGCCCAGAAAGGTGATTGCGCCGTCGCCCAAAAAATCCAGGGCATCTGCTTTCAAAGCTTGCGATCCGGACAGGAACCCGCCGAACATCTCGATCACCCCGTAGCCGAGATTGAGCAGGACCACGATCCAGAGCGCGCGGCGATAGCTCGGGTCTTTGTAAGCCGGATCGGACGATGTATCCCCGCTCTTGATCAGCTCAAAGCCATAGCCGGTTGCGTCCAGTGCTGGACGCACTTTCGGCAAGTCGTCTTCGGCGATCCGCAATGTCATGACATGGGTTGCGGCAGACACCTTCACATCGCCTTCAGCCACGCCCGCAGACCGAGCGGCCCGTTCGATCTCGGCGGCATCCTTGGCGCAGTCCATGCCATGCACCCGCATCCGGATCGGCAAAGACGTTGTAGGCAATGTGGTGTTATCTGCTCGGCTCATATGCGATCCTCTTGAAGGTAGCGTGCGAAAGAAGTCGCCGCTAACGTATCAGTGGATAATGATATGACATTGCAAAACATTCAAGACGATCTTTCGGCAGCTGACACCCTTGAGCCGCGGGCAAAGCTCTTCCGGGGTCTCGGCGACCCCAGCCGTCTTGCGATCCTCGATGCGCTACTGTCGGACGAACGCAGCGTGCAGGAAATCGTTACCCAAACAGGGCTTGGTCAGCCCAATGTCTCGAACCATCTGCGCTGCCTTTTGGATTGCGGTCTGGTCAGTCGCAGGAACGAAGGTCGGTTCGTCCGGTATCGCCTTGCGGACAGGCGGATCGCTGATCTCATCCGCGACGCAGATCAACTACTTGCCTCGACAGCCGTAGGGGTCGATGCCTGCCGAAGCTATACGGATTAACCGACGTGTCCTGCTGCAATGTTCTATTGGTGCGCCAGGCCTAAAGCAGCCATTTGCGCAGCCGCAGCAAAATGGCGCTTTGTCCGCATCATGCCAGTTCGTACACGATGCAGCGAACGGCAGGTGTACGGATAGGGAGGGACTTCTGAGAATTTCACCTACCAGCCATGTGATAAACCAATGTCGCCTATTTCACTCGGCCGAATGGTGAAGGGAGATTGAAACGCAGAACGACCCCCTTACTGGCAGCCTTAGCGTGGGATTCGGCTCCTTCAGGCATTCGACCCCACTTACCGATAGGGCACCGCTTCAAGGGAAGTTTCGAACCGCTTGTCCGCCGCCGCCGCTTCTTTCAAGAGCGCGTCGAAATTGTCAGGTGGATTGCCATCTTCCAGCATCCCTTTGAACGTCGCATAGGCATCCGTCTTGCTGCCGTAGGCGCGCAGGGTCTTATCGTCGTTCACCCAGGCCACCACGATGACCTTGGCATCGCTGTTGAAGCGGTAGAACAATCGATACTGCTGGAAGAATTTCGCCCGGAACCAGTGCTTGCGGTGATCGCCGAGTGTGCCGCCTTGCCGGAAGGCGGCGGCACCCGGATCTGCCGGTATAGCCTCGGTGACCAGCTTGAAGATGGCTGCCAGCCGTTTCGTGGGGTTTTTCTTACGCCAGGTCTTTGGATCGCGTACCTTACGCGCTTCAACCTCCTCGATCAGCCCTTCGAGCTGGTCCAGAAAGAGCGGATGCGCATAGATCGACCATCCGTTTACGACAAGGGGCGTTTGGGCGGGCACGCTATCGCCGCTCATTCATCCTCGAGCGATAGCGGCGCATCGAGATCGACGTCAACGTCGCCGACCAGTGCTGCAAGACGGTCATGCAAAGCCCCATCGAACGCCCGAATGCGGTCCGGATGCGCCTTGATATCGGCCTCGACAAAATCGAGAAAGGCTCCGAGCACGGGATCTTCCTCGTCGCTGCGCACGGGCTCGATATAGACCCTGCCACTCGGCTCGGTGCAGTAACGAATCTGGTCGCCCTTGCCCAGCTTGAGCTGTTTGCGCACACCCGCCGGCACGGTCGTCTGATACCGATCCGTGAGTTTCGAGACATCTTGTGCGAGGGCTGTCATGGCAGTCTCCTGAAGAAAAGGGGCTTTGCTGCCCGCGATAGGTAATGCATTTGCATTGCCTTGTCAAGACAAGCCGCAGCATCTGCTGTCGCCGGGCAGGTCGATGAACCGTCCGGCGCAGGACCTAATTTCGCCTCGCCAGGAACTCCGCCAGCACCGGGCTAGCCGCACCTTTCGCGGAGCTGAGCAGCTCCGAGCCCGCAAGCGAGGCCTTCGACAGGCGTACGAGCCCACCAGTTTTCTCGATGCGGTAGCAGCGGCGCTTTTGCCGCCCGCGCCTGTAGTGGGTCGCGGTGACAATCTGGCAGGTA
>Ga0207915_100023_pt1 | contig 52192 bp, 50 predicted proteins | sample DeeseametaMP1241_FD_184191 | JGI IMG/M metagenome (GOLD analysis project Ga0207915, IMG submission 184191) | Marine microbial communities from the Deep Indian Ocean - MP1241 (SPAdes) | ecosystem: Environmental > Aquatic > Marine > Oceanic | place: West of Perth, Australia, South Indian Ocean...
TGAACTAAACTCAATTTATCTCGGTGAGGAATTTGTAAACCTGATCCTTCAGTATCTATGGCAAGACTCGAATGTTTTTCTAATTCTTTCAAAGCATCAGTCGAAATATCATCTTGAAACTTATAAATTTTAGTCATACCTAAATTCATATATAATGTTAATGTTGTCAAAATGCAAAATAATCAGAAAATAATAGGAATTTTTGGAGCCGGAGGATTCTTAGGCAAACATTTAATGCGCCAACTAACCAAACTCGACTATCGTGTTAAGGTGGCGACAAGAAATCCTTATTTGAAAGGGTATTTGAAACCTTTAGGAAATCCGGGACAGATTGAACTTTTTAAAACTAATATTTTTAATCCAGAAGATGTAAAACAAGTTTTAAAAAATTGTAACATAGCAATTAATCTTGTTGGTATTTTGTACGAAACAAGAAAGCAAAAATTTAATCAAATCCACGCACAGTTCCCAAATCTATTAAGTGAATTATGCAACGAACTTGGAATCAAAAAATTAGTTCATGTCAGTGCCTTAGGAGTGAAAGAAGGTCATCCTTCGCAATACATGCAATCGAAGCTCCAAGGTGAAAAAAATATTCAGGATACTTTCAAGCAATCTGTCATTTTAAGACCAGGAATCATGTTCGGACCGGAGGACAAGTTCTTCAATATATTTGCAACGCTCGCACAATTTTCTCCAGCCCTTCCCTTAATCGGTGGAGGTAAGACAGTTTTTGAACCCATCTATGTTGGCGATGTTGCTCAAACTATTGTTAAATCTTTGGAACTCAATAATTCAAAACCCAGTATTTATGAACTGGGAGGAGCAAACTATTCATTTAAGGAGTTGATGCAAATTTTACTAAGTGAAATAAATAAGAAAAGATTTTTAATACCCATTCCTTGGGGTATGGCAAAATTTCAATCTTACTTTTTACAAATGCTACCAACCCCACTATTGACTCCAGACCAAGTAACCATGCTTCGCTATGATAATGTTGTGTCAGGCGAATATAAAACTTTAAAAAATCTCAAAATTAAACCTACAACTATTCAAAGCATCCTACCTAAATACATTTACAGATTCCGCTCAGGCGGGGAATTTAGTAAGTAGTTTTATGGAACTAAAATTTTGGCTAGTAAAATTTAATATGCGCCGTTAGGAATAATGAGAAAGTGAATGGCCATTACGATTCCGATACTAACGCCCAACCCAAAAGACAATTTGATAAAGTCTTTACCGATGATTGGAAACACGTATTTAAGTTTATAATCTTTGTTCATCGTCGAGATGGCCAATTCCCTACCACATAAAAGTCCAATGAAGCAGAAAGTAGTCGACATTGGCAAGGTATTTAATTCTTTAAAGTAATAGAGTATTCCTGCATAAATTATATTAATTATAGTAGCTGATCTGGCATATCGGGTTCCAGTTTTATCCAACACGATCTTTTGTATGGGTCCTCCATGTATGTAAAAAATATAAAAAAGGAGAATTGTTAAATAAACAAGGACAATAACTAATAAAGAAAGATCAAGTTTTCTTGGCAAGTAAACTGCAATATTTGCAACATCGTGCATCAACCAAGTGGCCCATAAAAAAGCTGAAGTTACCCAAACTGAATTACGCCAAAATTTAATTTTCGATTCACCTGTTATTTCATCAAATTTTTCATTAATAAATTTAGAGATCCCGATCCAACAACCATATGAAACTACAGCAGCAATAGAATACCCCACCACACTCTTTAAAAGCATTTTTTCAAGAACAACGGTTGAAGCGAACGCTGATAAAACAAGGAAAGTTGTACTAACGGGCACTCCCCATCTTGTAAGGAGGAGCAGTATTCCTGGTGCAACAGCATGATACCATTTAATTTCTTGGAAAGGAATTAGCGTTAATCTTCCATATGAAATGTCTCCATCATATGCCCACCATCCATAGCTTATTGTAATGATCATAACGAAGGAAGCAGATGCAGCAAGCGTATACCATTTGAACCACTTACCTTTTGATGCGATGAACGTTCCTAAAGTTTGAATAGAGTCATTTGCAACCACACTCCATCCGGCTAAAAAAAATCCTACGATACCGTAAATTAATGTTAGTTCCATGTAGCCATTTTAGTGACTGTTTTTATATAGGCTTTTGTTCAAAATTAATCCAGCGAAATTAAATTATTTTAAGAATCGTTAGAGTGAAACTTCCATCATTAATAATATTTTAAACTTTTGTCTAGTTGTATTGTATAATTAAATTTGACATATATTAATTATGGAACATTTAATTGAAGGAATAGCATGGTTGCAAGATAAGATCTTATTAAGGGGATTTGTCTTTGGTCTTATTCATGTTGGTATCATGCTTATCGGTTATTATACTGGTTGGAGTATTAACCGATTATTAAAAATTGTTTCTAACGGATTTATTGCAGGTATTGTAGGTGTTGTTATTGCTCATGTCATTGCGGACTATATTGCTGCATCGCTAGATCCAGATATTAGATCAGCAGCTTTAGGTATTGTTATGGGTGGTTTATTACCTCTAATATTTATTCCTTTCCTAGAAAAATATGTAACTAAAAGTGAGCACCATATTGCTATTGGTGACCACGAGGATCTGAAAAAAGACTTAGAGAAAAAACACAATTAAGCTGATTTAATTTTCTTTTCGATAAATTGAGGAATATCCTCTTCGGTAACTATATCCTCTTCCTTGGCATTCTTAGGTTGGAATGCATAAAGAACATGCAAATTACAGTAAGGAAATTTTTCTAGCGGTTTTCGTCCACAAAAATAAAAGTCTTTTTCATAAGGGTGACCAATAGGCCATCTACAGGTATCATCTGTTAGTTCTGTAAGTTTTATTGGATTTTCTGGTTCAAAATTTTTATCTAATAATAAAGATTTAAATCTAGCTTTCCGGCCGAGTTTTTCTTGTTTGATTTCGACGTCATTTTCCAACTTCGCTTTTGGTGTAGTTGAATGTTTTTTTGAAACCGTCCTTGCCTCTAAGTTTAATCGGTTCGCTTTTCCAATTACAGCATTCCGGGTAGTCCCACCAATCAATGAAGCTATTTGACTAGCTGTATGACCTTTCTTCCAAAGCGCCTTTAGTTTACTTTCTCTTTCAGGTGTCCAACTCATTTTTGTTTCACGTCAATTAAAGCTACAATATATAGTATTTTCAATAAAAAAAACTACCCTATGTGGATATGTTATTAACAAAAACTAAGCAAATGGCCGATCTTTATTTATTGATCTTTTAATATATAAGTTTTCTCCATGGTTGAAATTGAAGAAAAATACGAAATTTACGAAAAAAAATTTGGTTATGTTAACTGGATTGGGTTTTGGACACTGTATAGAAAGGAAGTGCTTAGATTTCTTAAGGTGGTTATTCAAACAATTATTTCTCCACTCGTAACCTCTCTACTTTTTTTAATGGTACTTTCTTTAGCAATAGGCAGCGATAGAGGAGAAGCGTTAGGATTTCCGTTTATAACATTTCTTGCTCCTGGGCTTATAGCAATGCAAATAATTCAACAGGCATTTTCCCATACTTCTTCCTCAATTATGATAGGTAAGATTCAAGGAAATATTGTGGATATTTTGTATGCGCCGCTATCTCCAGGTGAAGTTACTTTAGCTACAATTTTAGCCGCATGTACTAGGAGCATTATTATTGTTTTAGTTTCTATAGTGGTTTTTAGTTTAATTATTGATCTAAAATTTTATAATTTTTATTATATTTTTATTTTTACATTTCTAGGTTCTTTTATTTTAGGCGCCGTTGGTTTTGTGGTTGGTTTATGGGCAGATAAGTTTGATAATATGGCCTCAGCTACGAACTTTATTATTGTACCTCTTTCTTTTTTATCAGGCACCTTTTACTCAGTTGAAAAATTGCCAGAAATTTTACAAAAAATAAGTGAATTTAATCCATTTTTCCATATTATTAACGGATATCGCTATGGTCATTTGGGTGTTTCAGACGGATCAATAAAATTTGGCCTGTTTTATCTTATTGTACTAAGCTGTCTTTCGTGGTTTGCGGCATACATTTTATTCAAAAAAGGTTATAAAATTAAATTTTAATTTATTTATGAGTTCTATTCTTGGCACATATGCGAGGAAGGATATTTCTTTTAAAGCAGGAAAAGGAAGCTATGTTTTTGCAGAAAATGGAGACAAATATCTTGATTTTGTACAAGGCATAGCAGTTAATGTTTTAGGTCACTGTCATGAACATTTAGTGAAAGCCATTAAAGAACAATCTGAAAAATTATGGCATGTATCTAATAGTTTTGTGATTTTAGAACAGGAAAGATTAGCTAAAAGATTAACAGATAATACTTTTGCTGATTTTTGTATGTTTCAAAACTCGGGAACGGAAGCTACAGAAGCGAGTATTAAGATTACTAGAAAATATTTTCATAAAATTGGAAAACCAGAAAAAAATAGAATCATAACTTTTCAGGGAGCATTTCACGGCCGTACACTAGCTGCATTGTTTGCGGCAAATAATCCTAAACATACTGAAGGATTTGGCCCAAAAGTAGATGGTTTTGACCAAGTTCCGTTTGCTGATCACGAAGCTATAAAAAGAACTATAAACAAAAATACCGCAGCAATTCTTCTTGAAACCATTCAAGGTGAAGGGGGTATTAAGGTTGTGCCAGACGTTTGCCTAAAAGGTTTAAGAGAGATTTGCGATGAACATAATCTGCTTTTGATTTTAGATGAAGTACAATGTGGAGTAGGAAGAACGGGCAATTTTTTTGCATTTGAAAAATCAGGTATAGTTCCAGATATTGTACCTATTGCTAAAGGAATTGGAGGCGGCTTTCCACTTGGAGCCTGCTTAGTCACAAAAAAAGTATCAGTTGGAATGACACCCGGTACGCACGGAAGTACTTTTGGCGGAAACCCTTTAGCTATGTCCGTAGGCAACGCTGTACTTGATATAATTTTTGGTAAGGATTTTTTAGAGAATGTAAAACAAAAGGGAAAATATTTTGATCAAGGTTTAAATAAGATGAAAGATAAGTATCCTAAAATTATTGCAGAAATAAGAGGCGCGGGCCTAATCAAAGGATTAAAGATGCTAGTTGATAATACTGAATTTATTAAAAGACTCATGAACCATAAAATGCTTGCTATAAAGGCAGAGGAGAACGTTACAAGACTTTTTCCTCCACTTATAGTAAACAACAAAGAACTGGATGAGGCGATTGAAAAGATTGATAAAGTTTGTAAGGAAATGAGTTAGTTGTGAAAAATTTTATAAATATATCGGAAATTCCTAAGGGAGAATTAAAACTTATTCTTGATAACGCAAAGTCAAGAAAAGAAAAAAGATCCAGTCTTAGCAAAAATACTATGGACGCTGACGTTCCCCTTGACGGCAAAATTTTGATTATGATTTTTGAAAAACCATCAACGAGAACCAGAATTTCTTTTGATCTTGCAGTTAAACAATTAGGTGGAAAATCACTAATACTTAACCCTGATGAAATTCATTATGGCAGCGGCAATGAAAGTTTGCACGATACAGCAAAAATTTTATCTCAATATGCAGATATTGTAATGCTCAGGACACATGCTCACAAAAATGTTGAGGAGTTTTCTAAATATTTAGACATTCCCATTATTAATGGGTTAACGGACTTAAGCCACCCTTGCCAAATTATGTCTGATGTAATGACCTTTGAAGAATTAAAAGGTCCTATTAAAAATAAAAAAATTACTTATCTTGGAGATGGCAACAATGTTGTTTATTCTTTAATTGAGGCCTCAGTTCAATTTGATTTTGAATTATGTATTGCTTGTCCAAAAAGTTGCGAACCTAACAAAAATATTTTGAAATGGGCTAAAAAAAATAATGCAAATATTTCAGTTATTAAAGATCCTTTGAAAGCGGCAAATTCTGCAGATTGTGTTATGACAGATAAATGGATTTCAATGAGTGATAAAATTAATAAAAAGAAAAAGAAAAAAATACTCAAACCTTACCAGGTCAATAAAAAAATCATGAAGCAAGCAAACAAAGATGCAATTTTTATGCATTGTTTACCAGCCAGCAGAGGAGAGGAAGTGATCAATGAAGTAATAGATGGAAAGCAATCAGTTGTTTGGGTAGAAGCATTGAATAGAATTCACATACAAAAAAGCATTATTGAGTGGTGTCTTAAATAAATATTTACTGTAATGGTAAGGGACTATCAGTTTTTTCGTTCATGTAGAGAATTACTGCAACTCTATCATTTTTACTCTTTAATCCTGCAAAAGACATTTTAGTTCCTTTTATCCAATCTCTTGGTTTTATTAAAAAACTATTCATTTCCTCAAATGACCATGTTTTTCCATGTGCAGCCATTGCTTTAGAATATTTATAGTCAGAAACTGAACCAGCTTGCCTACCCAGAACACCCCATAAAGCTGGACCAATTTTATTACCACCACCTTTAGCAATACTGTGACAGGCAGCGCATTTTTTAAAAACCTTCTCTCCATCAGCAACGTTAGCTGAAGCAAGTAATGCCATAATTTCTCCTGATCCAGAACTTGAACTTGCAGAAGTTGTTTCTGTAGTTGTAGTGGTTGATACGCTTGCAACTTGATAGGCTGATTTTTCTGGTTTCTCAACATAAAATATAATGTCAGTAATTTTATTGATTCCCAAAACCAAGATTATAGCCAGTATGATTGAAGCAATAATTTTATTCATTTTAAAAAAGTTTGTAAATTTAGTACAACTTAAATCTAAGATATATCATGACTTCGATTAAAAAAATGAACTTTAACGAGTTTATTTTGCGACGGTTAGACGCATAATTTTATTATTTATGAAAAATACCGCAATAATTATACCTGCTCGTTTAGGGGCAAAAAGATTCAGAAATAAACCTTTAGTAAAAATTAATGGTATACCTATGATTATTCATGTTCTGAATAGAGCAAAAGAGTCACGAGTTGGTGAAGTATTTGTAGCAACACCGGATAGTGAAATTATTGACATTGTTAAAAAAAATGGAGGCCAAGCCATTTTAACCAAACATGATCATCCATCAGGTAGTGATCGAGTTTACGAAGCATACTTGAAACAACTAAAAGATAATGTGAATTTAATAATCAATCTGCAAGGTGATATGCCAAACATAAAACCAAATTCTATTTCAAAGCTAGAAAAACTCATGAGACAAAATGATTGTGATATCGGAACATTAGCTTCTTTTATAAAAAATACTGATGAGATTACCGATGCCAATATTGTAAAGGTTCTAGTTGATCAAGAGTTGGAAAATGGTAGTTTTTCAAATGCAAAAGATTTTTTTCGTATAAAAAAAGATTTAAAAAATGAAAAAATCTACCATCACATAGGAATTTATGCCTTTACAATTGTTGCATTAACAAAGTATGTAAAGCTTTCTAGATCTAAATTTGAAATAAAAAGACATTTAGAACAGATGAGGGCGATGGAGAATAATTTAGTAGTTAAAGTAGGTTTAAGTGACAGCACTCCTTTAGGAGTGGATACAAAAGAAGATCTTAAAAAAGTAACAAAGGAAATGAGTTAAATATGTCAGATCGAATCGCTCTGCAAGGGGAACAGGGATGCTTCTCTCATTTAGCAAGTTTGGAAATATTTCCAAATGCGGAGATAAAATTTTGTTCAACTTTCGAGGAAACTTTCCAGTTGGCTAAGGAGAATCCAAAATATAAGATTGTTATACCCATTGAAAACTCTTTAGCAGGCCGAGTTGCCGATATACATTATTTGATTCCAAAATATAAACTCCAGGTCCATGCTGAGCACTTTCATAAAATCAATCACAATTTGCTTGGTATTAAAGGTTCAAAAATAAAAGACATTGAAACTGTTAGAAGTCATTCCCAAGCAATAGGGCAATGCCAAAAGATAATTTCAGACAACAATTTAAAACCAATAATCTCAGCAGATACCGCAGGGTCAGCAAGATTTATCTTTGAAAAAAAAGATAAAAGCGAGGCAGCGATTGCTTCCGCACTTGCTGCAAAAATTTATGATTTGGAAATATTAAAATCGAATATAGAAGACGAATCTGGAAATGTGACACGATTTTTTATTATGGGAAAAGAGTCGAACCACCCTGAATTAAAAGATAAAAAATATATTACAAGTTGTGTATTTAAACTTAAAAGTATTCCCGCTGCATTATACAAGGCACTTGGTGGGTTCGCGACCAATGGTGTTAATTTATGTAAGTTAGAAAGCTTTTCAGTTAAAAATACATTTGATCAAGTAAACTTTTATATTGATATAGAGGGCCATATAGAGGATCCATCTTTACAAAAAGCACTAGAAGAATTGGGTTTTCACACTCAGAAATTAGATATTTTAGGGGTTTACGAAGCCCATCAATTTAGATTAAAAAATTAATACACAACCTACACTTATGTTGTAGTTCTTATATTTTATATTGATATAATAAAATAGGAGGCTGACAACGGGTGGAATTTATAGAACAACCGGTTCAGGGCGGAAACGCAGCAGACCTCCCTATAGGTTTCAGGTTGTTGCTCAGTCTCCTTATTTAAAATATGGAAAAAACTAAATATAAAATTTTGGCACTAAAATATAGACCAAAAAATTTTAAAGAATTAATTGGTCAAGATATAATGGTGGAAACCTTAGTCAATTCAATCAAATCTAATCGAATCGCACAAGCATTTATGTTGACTGGAGAAAGAGGAACCGGAAAAACTTCTACAGCTAGAATCATTTCGAAATCATTAACATGTACGGGCAATTTTCTTGAAGGTGTAAAATGCGAAACCGGAGAAATTTGTCATTGTGAAGAGATTACCAATGATAAGCATTTGGATGTTACCGAATGTGATGCCGCAAGTCGTACGGGTGTGGATGATGTTAGGCAGATAATAGATGCAGCTAGATATAAACCAACAACCGCAAAATATAAAATATATATAATTGACGAGTGTCACATGCTTAGCCGGTCAGCTTGGAATGCTTTGTTGAAAACTCTAGAAGAACCCCCTGATCAGCTAAAATTTATTTTTTGTACTACCGAACCAAAAAAAATTCCACTAACCATCACAAGTCGCTGCCAAACTTTCCATTTACATAGGGTAAGCATTAAAGTTTTATTTGATCATCTTAAGAAAATTTCAAGAATTGAAAATGGTAAAATATCAGACTCTGCTATTAAACTAATCGCAAAAGCATCTACTGGTAGTGTTAGAGATGCAATTTCACTGCTTGATCGAGCGCTAGTTAACCAACATGTTAGCGAAAAAGAAGTAGATGAGGCTACAGTGAGAAAAATGTTGGGAGTAGCCGATCGATCAAAAATATTAGAACTGTTAAAATTTATATTTGATGGAGATCAAAAACAATCTATCGAGTCTCTAAAACAAATGATAGATGAAGGACTTGATGCAGCTAGCCTAAAAAATGATATACTAGAACTTCTCTACTTTATATTACAAAAAAAAAATCTTGGAGATTTTGAATCAGATTTAACCATATCAGAGTCCGAGCTTGAAATGATTGATGTAATTTCAAAAGATGTGAGAACCGAAACATTGATTCTCTTTTGGCAATTTACCCTAAAGGCACTTGACGAAGATAAGATATTGACCAACCCACTGTTAGGTTTGGAAATGCTTGTTATTAGACTTTTGCATTTAAAGGGAATGCCTACATACGAAGACTTGATTAACAAAAGTATTTCTAGTCAAACTAACGATATTTCAACGCAAGAGAAAGTTATAAAAAAAATTTTAAATAAGGAAAGTGAAATAACTCAAATTTCTAAGAACCAAATAAAAAATACAACGCAAACAAAACCTGAATTATCTTTGAATCCAAAAGATGTTGACGATAAAAACATCAAATCTTTTGAGGATTTGATTAAATTGGCATCAGAAAAAAAAGAGATTCACTTAAAACACGATTTAGAAAACAACGTGAATTTAATTCAATTTTCGGAAAGAAAAATTGATATAAGTTTTAATGAAAATCTTGATAAAAACTTTGTTCGCAATTTGTCTGAAAAGTTACTTGAATGGACAGGAAAAAGATGGGTAATAACTTTATCAAAAGAAAAAGGTCAAAGAACTTTTTCGGAACTTAAAAATATTAAAAAAAAAGAATTACTTAATCAAGAAAAAGAAGGTGAAATTTATAAGAAATTTAAAAATATTTTTTCAGATGGGGAATTAGTGAAAGTTTTAAAAAAAGATTGAATTATGGCTGATTTTACAGATTTAATAACACAAGCAAAAAAAATGCAGGAGAAAATGCAGCAAACCCAAGAAGCTCTTAAAAAAATCGAGGTTGAAGGTATATCAGGGGGAAATGCAATAAGAGTAATTATGAATGGGGATGGGGAACTCAAAAAAATTTCTCTTGATGAGAATTTATTAAAAGAATCAAAAGAAATAGTAGAGGATCTTATTGTTGCAGCTCATAATGATGCAAAATCTAAGTTGAAGAAAAAAACATCTGAGGAGATTTCAAAAGTTACTGGGGGCGTAAGTTTACCTCCTGGATTTAAACTTCCCTTTTAAGGAATAAAATGGCCGGTACTATTGCTAAAGAAATAGAGGAATTAATTAAAATAATTTCAAAATTACCTGGATTGGGTCCCAAATCAGCTAAAAGAATTGTATTAAAACTTATAAATAATAGAGATGAGTTGGCAAAACCTTTAGTAAATACATTAGCACAAGTTTATAAAAATGTAATTCGTTGTAAAGTTTGTGGGAATCTTAAGTCCGCAAATTCAAATTGCACTTGTTCCAATAAAAATTATGATCAAATTTGTGTAGTAGAAAATATTGCAGACATGTGGGTCATTCAGAGTTCAGGTATTTATAAAGGTCATTACCATATTCTAGGAGGCACTTTGCCCTCTCTGGAAAGCAAAAAGGATGATGGATTGTTAGTTTCTTCATTAGTTACTCGAGTTAAAAAAAATTCAGTTAAAGAGGTAATTTTGGCAACAAGTGCCACCATAGAAGGTCAAACCACAGCGCATTATATTCAGGATAGTCTAAAAGATACAAAAGTGAAGATCTCAAAACTTGCACAGGGGTTACCGGTAGGAGGAGAAATAGAATTTCTAGATGATGGAACTTTATTTTCGGCTTTTAAAAATAGAGGTCCTGTAGTTAGTGACTAGATTTTTTTTAAAAGTCTATTTAAGTGAAGAATGGGTTCTGTATAACCAGATGGTTGATTTCTTCCGTGAAAAACCAATTCACATGCTGCTTTAAATGCAATAGATTTATCGTAGTTACCAGACATAGTTTGATAAGAAGGATATCCTTTTAAAGCGGGATCTTTAGTATTTTGATTATCAACAATTTTAGCCATTTTTTTCATAGTTTTTAATACTTGCTCTTTACTGCAAATTCCATGATGCAGCCAATTAGCAATGTGTTGCGATGAAATTCTCAAAGTTGCCCTATCTTCCATTAAGCCTATGTTGCTAATATCAGGTACTTTAGAACAACCCACTCCTTGGTCGATCCATCTTACTACATAACCTAAGATACCTTGCGCATTATTTTCTAATTCTTTAGAAATTTCTTCCATTGACCAATTTTGTCTATCTGCAATTGGAATTGAAAGAATATTCTCAATCTTTACAGGTGTTCTTTTTTTTAATTCTTTCTGTTTAGAAAAAACATCAACCTGGTGATAATGCAATGCATGAAGTGTTGCAGCAGTTGGTGATGGAACCCAGGCACAGTTAGCTCCAGACTTTGGATGATTAATTTTTTGAACAACCATATCTGCCATTTTATCTGGCGCAGCCCACATTCCTTTTCCAATTTGAGCTATACCAGAAAAACCACATGCTAAACCTACATCAACATTATTATCCTCGTATGCATAAATCCATTTAGAGGATTTCATATCTCCTTTTTTTATCATTGGTCCAGCTTCCATCGATGTATGTATCTCATCACCAGTACGATCTAAAAAACCAGTGTTAATAAAAACAACTCTGTTTTTTACAGCTCTAATACATTCTTTTAAGTTAACTGTAGTTCTTCTCTCTTCATCCATTATTCCAATTTTAATAGTATATTTTTTTAGTCCTAAAACTTCTTCGACTTTTTCGAAAATTAAATCAGTAAACGCGGCTTCATCTGGGCCATGCATTTTTGGTTTTACAATATAAACAGAATTTGTTTTTGAATTTCCTCTTCTTTTAAAATCGTGGATTGCTGCCGTTACCGTAATAAATGCATCCAATAGACCTTCCGGAATTTCAGACCCATCTTTTAATAAAATAGAAGAGTTTGTCATTAAATGACCAACGTTTCTATTCAACATTAAAGCTCTTCCATGTAATTTTATTTCATTAAAATCTGGTTCACCTTTTTTTTCACTTTTAGTGTAAACACGATCAGGATTTAATTTTCTTGTGATTTTTTTTCCACCTTTTTCAAATTCAGTTTGTAGATTACCTTTCATAAGTCCTAGCCAGTTTTTATATCCAAGAACTTTGTCTTCCGCATCTACAGCAGCAACAGAATCTTCATGATCCATAATTGTGGTAATGGCAGATTCTAAAATTATATCATGCACTTTTGCCTTGTCTTGATTACCGTCAGGATTAAAGACTTCAAGCTTATTATCTGGATCAAATATAATATCTATATGGAGATTGTTTTTTTTTAATAGAAGTGAAGATAATTCACCAGATGTACCAGAATATCCAACAAATTGTTTTTCATCTTTAAGTTTTAAACTTAATTTTCCGTTATATACTTTTGGAATTCCCGAAATATCTTTCCAACTACCTTTGAAAAGCGGTACGTTTTCATCTAAAAAGTTTCTAGTGTACTCAATTACTTTTTCCCCCCGTTTTGGGTTATACTTATTTCCACGACTGGCACCATCGGTTTCTGGAATTACATCTGTTCCATATAGAGTATTATATAAACTTCCCCAACGTGCATTTGCGGCGTTCAAAGCATATCTAGCATTCATTACCGGAACCACAAGTTGTGGCCCAGCAATTGTAGAAATTTCACTGTCCACATTTTTAGTTTCAATTTGAAATTTCCCCCCTTCTTTTTTTAAATAGCCAATCTCTACCAGAAAATTTGAATATTCTTTAATATCAATTTTTTCTCCCTTTTTATCTCTGTGCCAAATATCAATTTTTTTTTGCAAATTTTCTCTAAATTCAAGAAGCTTTTTATTTTTTGGAGCAATCTCGTGTGCGTATTTATCTAACCCACTCCAAAAATTTTCTTTAGTAACACCAGTGCCTGGCAAAAGTTCAATATTTACAAAATCTAACAATTCAGAAGCAATTGACAGCTGTCCTAATGAAATATATTTTTTTGCCATATTTCTGTATATTATATATATATTGACAAGATGAAAAGTTATTTAGAATTTGAGCGAAACGTAAAGGTTTTAGAGGATGAGCTTGAGAAATTAAAAGATCCTTTTAACAAAGAAGGAATATCCGAAGTAGACACAGCAAAAATATCAGAAATACAAAGTGAGATTGATGTAAAATTGAAATCAACATATGCAAATTTAAATGAGTGGCAGAGAACACAGGTAGCAAGGCACGAGGAAAGACCTAAGGCGAAATTTTTTATAGAAAATTTATTTACAAATTTTATCAATTTATCCGGTGACAGGCGGTTTGCAGAGGACGAGGCTGTACTTGCGGGATTTGCTTTTTTCGATGGCAGATCTGTTTTAGTTATAGGTCAGGAAAAAGGAGAAGATCTTGATAGCAGGCTTAAAAGAAATTTTGGCATGATGAGACCCGAGGGTTATAGAAAATGTATTAGATTAATGAAGCTTGCAAATAAATTTAATATTCCAGTAATATCATTTATTGATACGCCAGGAGCATATCCTGGAATTGGAGCTGAACAGAGGGGACAGGCCGAAGCGATTGCAAGCTCTATAGAATGTTGCATGTCATTAAAAGTTCCGATCATTTCAATCATCATTGGGGAAGGTGGGTCAGGTGGTGCAATCGCTTTAGCTTCAGCAAATAAAGTATTAATGCTTGAGAATGCTATTTATTCTGTTATTTCTCCAGAAGGGTGCGCATCTATATTGTGGAGAGATCCCAGCAAGTCCTTAGAGGCCGCTAAAGCCATGAAATTAACGGCAAACGAGCTATTAAAGATTCGTATTATTGATGAAATAATTCAAGAGCCGATAGGTGGCGCACATAGAAATAAAAAACAAATTATTTCCTCTATTAAAACAGCACTAATAAAGTCTTTAGAAGAATTTAAAAATTACACTAGAGAAGAAATATTTGAACAAAGAAAAAAAAAGTTTTTAAACATTGGAAGGCAAAAAAGTTTTATTACATTCTCAAAAGATGAGATCAGTTTGGTAGAAAAAGACAATTTTTTTGCGTTAGTTAAAAAAAATTGTCTTAAATATAAAAATAAATTGATAATAGCTTTTTTATTATTTGTAATTGTTGGTTTATTTATAATTTAATAATTTACAAAGCACCACAACAGTGTTTATATTTTTTTCCTGTAGCAGGGCATTTTTCATTTCTTGGTATTTTTTTATTTTTTTTGATTATTAATAAGCACTTTGGATTATTTTCTAAGTTTCTATTGTTAATATTTGAATTTCTACTTATCTCTTTTTCTCGAGGGACAATTTCAATATTATTTAGAAAAGTAATAATATCAATTTTAATTTTATTTAATAAATCTTCAAATAATTTGAATGCTTCCCTTTTAAATTCATCTAAAGGATCTTTGTGCGCATAACTCCTTAAGCCTACCACCTGCCTTAAGTGTTCCAGGTATTGTAAGTGTGATCTCCATAGGAAATCAATAGTTTGTATGAATATTCTTTTTTCAAGCTCTACGTTTGCATCGTCTGTGAGCAGTTTGTTTCTTTTGTTTCTAGATTCATTAAATTTTTCTTTAATAATATTTTCAAACTCTTCTTTTTTTAACTTTGTAATATTTACCAATTCTTCATCTTTAAATGATCGGCCCAATATAGGCTTTATTTTAGCTTTAAAGGCATTAAGTTGATTTTCTCTTTCATAAATTACTTTTTCATTTGAGAGGTTTTTGTATAAATCTTCTAAAAAGGAATTTATTATTTTGTCAACTTTATTTGATATGAGGATTTCTTTTCTTTGTTCAAAAATTACTTGCCTTTGATCATTCATCACATCATCAAACTTTAATAAAGTTTTTCTTATGTCAAAATTACGAGACTCAACCCTTTGTTGTGCTCTTTCTAAAGCTTTATTTATCCACGGGTGGTCAATCGATTCCCCTTCCTTTAATCCAAATTTTTGCATTATTCCGTCTATAGATTCAGAACCAAATATTCTCATCAAATCATCCTCTAAACTTATATAAAATATAGATTTGCCTGGATCACCCTGTCTTCCTGATCGTCCTCTCAATTGGTTATCAATTCTTCTGCTTTCATGTCTTTCGGTTCCAATTACAAATAGACCCCCTTTTTTTATAACTTCATTTTTTTCCTGTAAAATTAAGTCTTTTTGGTTGCTTAATTCTTCTTTGGTTAAAAGACTTTGGTTTCCTCCCAACTGAATGTCAGTTCCTCTACCTGCCATATTGGTTGCTATTGTTATTGCTCCCAACTTACCTGCTTCAGCAATTATTTTAGCCTCTTTTTCATGTTGCTTTGCGTTTAATATATTATGATTTATTTTTTTTGTTTTAAGTAAAAGTGAAATTTTTTCAGATTTTTCTATGCTAGTTGTTCCAACTAAAACGGGTTGATTTGTTTTGTAACAATTTTCTATTTTTTCAATTATAGCTTTATATTTTTCTTTTTCTGTTCTAAAAATTTGATCATTTAAATCAGTTCTTATCATCAACTCATTTGTAGGTATTGAAACTGTTTTTAGTTTATAAATGTCATAAAACTCTTCTGCCTCAGTAAGTGCAGTTCCCGTCATTCCGGACAGCTTTTCATAAAGCCTAAAATAATTTTGATAGGTGATAGAAGCTAGAGTTTGATTTTCGCTTTGAATTTCGACATTTTCTTTTGCTTCTATAGCCTGATGTAGTCCATCAGAAAATCTTCTACCTTCAAGCGCTCTTCCTGTAAATTCATCAATAATTTGCACTTTGTTATCTCTAACAATGTAGTCAGTGTCTTTTGAAAATAACAAATTCGCTTTTAAAGCTTGGTTAATGTGATGAACTAAATTAATATTTTGCGGATCAAAAAAATTATTGTTTTTAAGAATTCCATATGTTTGTGATAGTTTTTCTATTTTGTCTATACCTTTTTCAGAAAGCATCACATTTTTGTCTTTTTCATCTAGTTCATAGTCAGATTTTTCAAGTTGTTTAATAAAATTATTGCTTACGAAATATTGGTCCGATTTATCTTCGGTTGCTCCAGAAATTACAAGGGGAGTTCTTGCTTCATCTATAAGAATACTATCTACTTCATCGACAATACAAAAAAAATGATTTCTTTGAACCATTTGGTCAATGTTGTACTTCATATTGTCTCTTAAATAGTCAAAACCAAATTCGTTATTGGTTCCATAAGTTACATCACAGCTATAATTTTTTTTTCTAATCTCATCCCCCGTTTCATTTGTAATACATCCAACAGATAAACCTAAAAAATTGTATACTTGACCCATCCATACCGAATCTCTTTTTGCTAAATAATCATTTACCGTTACAACGTGAACTCCTTTGTCCGTTAGTGCATTTAAATAAACGGGTAGTGTAGATACCAAAGTTTTTCCTTCTCCTGTTTTCATTTCCGCAATTTTACCTTGGTGAAGAATAATGCCACCCATTAGCTGTACATCATAATGGCGTTCACCCAAGGTTCTTCTGGCAGCTTCTCTTACGCATGCAAAAGCTTCTGGAATCAAATCTTCTAGAGCTGTTCCTTTTTGAATTTTTGATTTAAATTCAGCCGTCTTGGCTGGAAAACTTTCACTATGCATTTCTTTGATTTTTGGTTCGTAGGCATTAATTTTTTCGATGGTTAACCTTAAACGATCCAGTTCTCTTTGGCTTGAATTTTTAATAAATTTTCCGATAATCTTGCTAATGTTTAGCATAAATATTTATTTTTTTTGCAAAGCAATATAAAATATAATAGATCAATTAGGACTTATATAATCACTAATAACAAATTTTAAATACTAATGACTTTAAACTTGAAAAATTTTCTCAATCCTAAAATTAAGATGTCAAAAATGGGTGAATTTCAAGATTTACAGCACATTGAAGGACTGAAAATATCTGCCATATCAGCAGATCTTTATGGCGACGGTAGAGATGACCTTTCGCTATTTTATTTTCAGGAAGGAGCTAATTTTGCCGCACTATACACAATATCAAAGATTACTTCGGCTAGTATAAATTGGAATTTAAAAATCAAAAGACATTTTGTAAAAGCACTTTTTGTGAATACAAAAAATGCAAATACTTTTACAGGCATAAAGGGCGCTCAAGGATTAAAAGAAATTGCTCAATCTTTGTCAAAAGCTCTTACACTAAAATTATCCCAATCTCCCGAAGGGGCAAGTGAGATTGTAAAAATAACAGATTTATTATTTGCATCAACGGGGGTAATTGGTGAAGATTTTCCTTATTTAAAAATAAAAAACAGAATCCCTGAATTAGTAAAAAAATTAAGGACTGAACAGAACAAGTTTATTTGGTTTAAGGCTGCGACCGCGATAATGACAACCGACACAAAACCAAAGCTTGCTTACGAAGAATGTAAGATAGGTAATAAATTAGTTAAAATTTCAGGCATTGCAAAAGGTTCAGGTATGATTGCTCCCAATATGGCTACTATGTTGTCATTTATATTTACTGATGCAAATATACCTTCTGTATTTTTAAAAGCTATTCTAAGGAAAGTTGCTACAACAACATTTAATTCTATAACTGTAGATGGAGACACTTCAACAAACGATATGGTTGCTATTTTTGCTACCGGTAAAGCAAAAAATTCAAAAATATACAATGTTTTAGATCCTAAACTACAAGATTTTGAAAAAGCTTTACATAGATTAGCGTTAAATCTTTCCAAACAAATTGTTGTAGATGGAGAAGGAGCAAAAAAATTTATTACAATAAAAGTAATTGGAGCAAGATCAACGACTATGGCAAAAAATATTGGCTTTTCAATTGCTAATTCTCCTTTATTTAAAACTGCAATTGCAGGAGAGGATCCAAACTGGGGTAGGATTGTTATGGCAATTGGAAAATCAGGAGAGAATATTATTCCAAACAAAATACAAATAAAAATTGGAGATTATTTAGTTGCTGAGCAAAATAAAACTGCCAAAGATTATAAAGAAAGTGATATAAAAGAGTATATGAAATGGGATTCAATTAATATTGAAGTCAATTTAAATATTGGAAATGCATTTCACACAGTTTACACGTGTGATTTTACACACGAATATATAGATATAAATGCCGATTATAGAAATTAAGACTTGTGTTTTTCTTAACTAAAAATTAAATAATATAATTATTGATGATAAAATACAATTTAATATGTGAATGCGGAAAAACGTTTGAAAGTTGGTTTTCAAGTTCAGATGCGCACGATGTGCAGCAGAGAAAAAAACTTATTAATTGTATTTATTGTGATTCTACCTCAGTTAGAAAATCAGTTATGGCTCCGAATTTATTTAGCAAAACAAATAAAACTTCTAAAAATACTAATATAGAAAAAAAAATAAAAAAACAACTTTTAGAGTTAAGAAGATATATTGAAAAAAATTGCAAGAATGTTGGTTACAACTTTCCTCGCGAAGCCAGAAGTATCCATTATGATAAGAAAGCTTCGAAAGGTATATATGGCATGGCTACACCAGAAGAAACCCTTGAGTTACTGGAGGAGGGTATTGATGTTGCTACTATACCTTGGCAGAATAAGTCAGAAAACTAATTCTTTGAAAAAGTTGAAATATAGTTTACTGATGCGTCAGTGCTCTTGAGCCATTTTTTTGAAAATAAGTTAAATTTCATTCCAACTATTTCATCCATTGTAAAGTTATTTCTGATTGCAATAATTTCTAACTCTTGTGGTGTTAAAAATTTCTCCCAATCGTGAGTACCAATTGGTAGCCATCTCAAAATATACTCAGCACCCAGGATTGCATACAAGTATGATTTTAAATTTTTGTTTATTGTAGCGACGAACATAATTCCATTTTTTTCGATTAACGTTGAGCAATTTTGAATAAACAAATCTACATTTGAAACATGCTCAACAACTTCCATGTTCAGAATTACATTAAATTTATTTTTAAATTTTAAATTTTCTGGTGAACATTTGATGTAGTTGATATTTAAATTCATTTCTTTGGCGTGGAATTTTGCAACTTTAATATTGTTTTTTGATGCGTCTATTCCAGTTACTGTTGCTCCCAATCTTTTTAAGGGTTCACATAACAGTCCTCCACCACAACCGATATCTAAAATATTTATTTTTTTTAATGGTTCTTGAGCCTTTGGATTTAGTCCAAAATAATCAACTAGTTTTTCTTTAATAAACTTAATTCTAGTAGGATTAAAAAGATGTAAAGGTTTAAACTTTCCATTTGGATTCCACCAATCGCTAGCTAATTTTGAAAACTTTTCTACTTCTATTTTATCTACTGTACTCAAAATGATAATCGTTTAGATTCTCTTGTGCATTTTTATAATAAAGAGTATTTATTACCAAATAATATATAAAGTAAATAAATTATTTTGGGTTATGAAAAGATTAGTCCTTAAGTTTGGCGGAACTTCTGTTGGAAGTATAGAAAAAATACAGAAAGTTGCCAATATTATAAAAAAGAGACATGAAGAAGGTAATGAGATTATCGTTATCGTTTCTGCAATGTTTGGAGTTACTAATGATTTGAAAAAAAAATCAAATTCAATTAGTAAAAATTTTGATAGCAAAGAGTTGGATGTATTGCTTTCTTCAGGCGAACAGATTTCAAGTTCACTTTTGTCAGGAGCTATTATAGATTTAGGAGTTAAAGCGAGATCATGGATGGGTTGGCAACTTCCAATTCTTACAGACGGTAATCATACATCCTCACAAGTAATAAACATTAAAACGGAAGAAATCTTAAATTTTATTTCAGGCAGAGGTGTAGCAGTAATTGCTGGTTTTCAGGGAGTTTCGTCTAACAATAGAATTACTACTTTAGGCAGAGGAGGCTCTGATCTATCTGCGGTAGCAGTTGCAAAATTTTTTGAAACAGATTCTTGCGAAATTTATACTGACGTTGAGGGGGTACTCACAACAGATCCCTCAATACACGAAAAGGCAAAAAAAATTGATAAAATTTCATATGAAGAAATGTTGGAAATGTCTTCTTTGGGAGCAAAAGTTATGCAACCAATTTCTGTTCAAGCCTCCATGATTAATGATATTCCCGTTCATGTGAGGTCTGTTTTTTCAGAAAAAGCTGGAACAACAATAATATCCCAAAGTGAAATCGATTATAAAAAAGTAGTTACGGGCATAGCCTATTCAAAAAATGATGCAAAAGTTACTCTTGTTGGAGTTGCAGATAAACCTGGTGTTGCGGCTGCGATTTTTGAACCATTTGAAAAAAACAACATCAATATTGATATGGTAATACAAACTGCTGCTTCTAACGGCAAAAAAACAGATGTTACTTTTACTGTCAAAAGAGAGGATTTATTTAAAACACTGAAGTTAATTGAAAAAAACAACCAGTATTTAAATTATCAAAAGATAATACATGATGACAAAGTTTCCAAAGTATCTATTATTGGTGCAGGGATGATTTCACATCCAGGGGTAGTTTATAAAATGTTTTCAGCTTTAGGACGTGAACAAATAAATATTTTGGCAATTTCAACTTCAGAGATAAAGATTTCTGTTTTAGTTCAAGAGGATATGACCCAAAAGGCAGTAAAAACTTTACATAAAAAATTTGAACTGGATTAATAAATAAATGAGCATAAGACCATTTCGAGATATTAAAAGACGAAAAACTAAAAAGATTAAAGTGGGTAACATCGAAGTAGGTGGTGATGCTCCGATATCAGTTCAGTCAATGACAAATACTTTAACAACTGATGTAGACGGCACAATTAAACAAATTAATGAACTAACTGAAGCAGGTGCTGATATAGTTAGGGTGTCTTGTCCGGATAAAGATTCGTCTTTATCTCTAAAAAAAATTTTAAAATATATTAATGTTCCAATTGTAGCTGATATTCATTTTCATTATAAGAGAGCAATAGAGGCTGCAATTTCTGGAGCACAATGTTTAAGAATTAATCCTGGCAATATAGGTTCTAAAGAAAGAGTTCGGGAAATTCTTAAGGCTGCAAAAGATAACGATTGTTCAATACGGATTGGAGTCAACTCTGGATCCCTAGGAAGAGAATTGCTTGAGAAATACAAGGAACCATGTCCCGAAGCATTGGTTGAAAGCGCTATAAATAATATAAAACTTCTAGAAGACGAAGATTTTTTTAATTTTAAAATAAGTGTAAAATCATCTGACGTTTTTTTAGCAACCAAAGCTTATAGATCTTTGTCATCAATTTGTGATTATCCTTTGCATTTAGGCATTACTGAAGCCGGAAGCTTGACACCCGGAAGCATTAAATCATCCATTGGAATGGGAATTTTACTTATGGAAGGTATAGGAGATACCATAAGAGTTTCTTTATCGGAAAATCCTGTTGAAGAAGTTAAAATTGGTTATGAAATTTTAAAATCCTTAAATTTAAGACATAGAGGAATAAACATTATATCTTGTCCTTCGTGTGCTCGACAAGCATTTCCGGTTATTGATACAGTTAAAATTTTAGAGAAGAAACTTTCACATATCAAAGAACCAATTACTATATCGATAATAGGGTGTGTTGTTAATGGCCCAGGAGAAGCTGCCCAAACTCAACTAGGATTGACTGGTGGAGGACAAAGCAATCACATGATGTATCTTTCTGGTTTGCCCCATCATAAAGTGGCTAGCGACAAAATAATCGAAGAAGTTGTTAGTTTAGTGGAAAAAAAGTCTAAAGAACTTAGAAGCAATTAAACTACCAAAAATGATCCCTTTAGAGAAAGTTCAACAAATAGTTAGTACGTACGAAACTTTAGAAAAAGAACTTGCGTCAGGTGATATTAACAAAAAAGATTTTGCTAATAAATCTAAAGGATATTCTAGTATTCGCGAAGTCATTAATCAGGCTAGAAGCTATCTGAGTTTTAAAAAAGAAAAAGCAGAACTTGAAAAAATTATAGAAGATAAAAAAAGTGATAAAGATATTATTGAGCTAGCCAAAAATGAACTTATTCAATTATCAAAAAAAAGGGAAGAGAATGAAAAAATACTAAAAGTATATCTTCTTCCAAAAGACGAAGCGGATTCAAAAAATGCCATACTTGAAATAAGAGCCGGTACTGGCGGATTAGAAGCCACTTTGTTTGTTGCGGATCTTTATAAAATGTATGAAAGGGTTTGTTTAAATAAGAAATGGTCATTTGAAATTATAAATTTATCCAAAAGTGAAGCTGGCGGTTTTAAGGAAGTAATATTGTTAATAAAAGGTACTAACATTTACTCTTTTTTAAAATTTGAGTCGGGTGTACATAGAGTACAACGAGTACCTGAAACAGAAACGCAAGGTAGGGTTCACACATCAGCAGCTACTGTTGCAGTTCTTCCTGAGGCAGAAGAAATAGATGTAAATATTAATGAAAAAGATTTAAGAATTGATGTTTTCAGATCAAGTGGGCCTGGTGGACAATCAGTTAATACGACGGATAGTGCTGTAAGAATTACTCACCTACCTACAGGAATTGTTGTAAGTCAGCAAGATGAGAAATCACAACATAAGAATCGCGCAAAGGCTATGAAAATTTTAAGATCACGAGTTTATGATGCTGAAAGAGAGAAAAAAGATAAAAAGCGATCAAAAGATAGAAAAAACCAAATAGGATCAGGAGATAGGTCAGAAAGAATTAGGACATATAATTTTCCACAAAGCAGAGTTACTGATCATAGAATAAATTTGACAATACATAAACTTCAAGAATTTTTAAATGGAGACGCATTTGAAGAATTCGGTCGAAATTTAAGGATACAAGATCAAGAAATCAAATTAGCAAATTTAAAACAATAAAATGATTTTAGAAAACACAATTAAACAAGCGTCACAACTTTTAAAAAATAAAAATATTATTTCACACGAATTGGATGTTCAAGTAATTCTTTCAGATATCATGGGGGTTACAAGAGATTTTTTTATAGCGAACAGCCATATCAATGTCTCAATAAATACAATAAAAAAATTTAACCATGCAATTAAGAGAAGAATTAATCGAGAACCAGTTGCCTACATAATTGGGAAGAAAGAATTCTGGAGCCAAGATTTTGCAGTTAACCATGCAACACTGGTTCCAAGACCAGAAACTGAGCTATTAATTTATAAAGTGGTAGATTTTTTTAAAAATAAGAGAATAAATGTTTTAGATATTGGAACTGGCTCAGGTTGTATATTGCTTTCAATATTAAAGGAGTTAGATTTTTCAAGAGGAGTTGGTATAGATATTTCAACAAAGGCTATTAAAACAGCTCAAATCAATTCAAAGAATCTTAATTTGTTTCATCAGTCAAAGTTTAAAGTTTTTGATATAAGTAAATTTAATGTAGGAAAATATGATTTGATTGTTTCGAATCCACCATATATTCCATCAAAGGATATAAAAAATTTAAGTAAAGATATAATAAATTATGAGCCTTTGGTTGCTTTAAACGGAGGGCTAGATGGTCTTGACCTAATAAGAAAAGTAATTTACAAGTCAAATAGTCTTTTAAAAAGAAATGGATTACTTGCAATTGAAATTGGATTTAATCAATATTTAAAAGTTTCTAGTTTATTGAAGCAGTACGGATTTAGAGAAATGAGTAGGCAATGCGATTATAATCATAATGTGCGTTGCATAATAAGCACAAAAGTGTAATTATTTTAAATTGTAATGATAAATATTTTGACAAATTAAAATATTAATGAGTATTATCACAGAGATCCTTAAATAGAATTAGGGTATTTCAATAATATATATGTATCAAAATAGACCCAGAAGATTTAGACGTCATTCTAATGGTAGAAACCATCAACTACGTGACAATGGTGGCACACAAGCACGACTAAGATCTAATTCATTTTCAAACAGTCAAACAAGAAATCATTTTAGGACACCACAAAGTGCGGAAAAATTATTCGAAAAGTACAATACTCTAGCAAAAGAAGCCTTAACTTCAGGAGACAAAACTTTATCTGAAAATTACTTTCAACATGCAGATCATTTCGTGAGAATTATTGAAAATAAAAATATAAATCAAAAACAAAATAAAGTTCAAGTTGATGATAAACATTCAGCTGAAAATAGTGGCGTTAATCAAGATAAGACCATCGAAGAAAAAGAAGAAAAAAAAGAATAGAACTCTTTAATAAATTATTTTTTTTCAGCAAACATCTCAGCAATTAATACATCAGTTTTAATCCTATGAACTTCAAATAGTTTTCGTTCATTATCTTTTAATACTTTTCCTGACGGCAGCTTTAACTTTTGAGAATTAACTTTTTTTCCATTTACTGTTACTTCGTAATGTAGATGTGGGCCTGTAGATATTCCAGTTGATCCTACATATCCAATAATTTCACCTTGTCTAACTTTTTTACCTTTTTTCATACCCCTTGCAAAACTTTTCATATGCGCATAAATAGTTTCGTAAGTTGAATTATGTTTTATTTTAATACAATTACCACCTCCTCCACACCATTTAGCCAAAACAATAGTTCCACTACCAGAAGCCATGATTGGAGTTTCTGATGGTGCGGCAAAGTCAGTACCTGTATGCTTTTTGTTGAATCCAAGTATTGGATGTTTTCTCATACCGAAACTTGATGATAAACGAGCTCCATTTATTGGAGTTTTCATTAAAGCCTTCTCAACACTTTTTCCATTTATATCAAAGTAGCTATAATTTTTATCATCTCCAAATTTGTAAAGTGTAATTTCTCGGCCATTAACGGACATGTGTGCATAATGAATAGATCCACTTTTTACAAACTCGCCGTTTTCATCAAAATATTTATCGTATATAATTTTAAAGTAATCGTTTTCTCTAATGTCTCTCTGAAAATCAATCTCAAAACCGAAAATTCTTGCGAATTCAATAATTGCATCAGGATTAATCTTAGCTTCTATGGCTGATGAATAAAGATTATTTTTAATTACATTTTCAGAGAGAATTCTTTTCTCATAAAGCTTAGTAATAATTTTTCTCGACGCAATTTTACCTTGTTCATCTTTGGTTATCTCTATTGTTGTACTTTTAGTAATTGGTATAGCAAATTTTGCTATAGAATAGTTTTTTTCAGATAAATTTTCTTCAATAATTAAATCAATTTTGTTACTCATTAACAATTGATTGGGATTACTATATTTTTTGTATTGATTGATAACAGCTTGAATTTCGTTGTTATGTACTTTAAATTTTTTAAGAATTTTTTGAATACTATCTCCACTTTTTATTTCATAATTTATATTGATGAATGGAGACTTGATTAGTGTTAGCAAAAATTCTTTAATTGAAGTTAAATCTTCATACTGAAAAGAAGCATTTATTTCTTTATTTTTGATTTTTTCATCATTTTTGAAAACAACTGTCAGTAGAAGTGAAAAAGTTATGATAAAAGTAAATAGGATAAAATATTTTGTTTTTTCTCTTTTTTGTTTTAAGATTTGGTACATGATTGGATTTATTTTAGCCTTGGTTGTAATTTTTATATTCAATCAAATTTATATATCAAATTTTTATAAATTTGCTTCGAAAATGCTTAGTTTTTCTATTATTTAAGGTTATATTCGCCTTGATTTATTCATTAATTAGCTTATAAGCGACGGTCCAACCCCCCAAAAAGGTTAATTTACTTAGCTAAATTGTGGAGTTGTTAATTAAAATGTTAATGACTAAACCTATGAGTGTGATGTTGTCATAAAGCGTTTTTAGCTCTTTTAAATTGTAAAAAAAAGAAGAAGAGAAGTGTGGACGGTTAGGTTACCAAAATTTGTCGTACACACTTCAATAAAATATAAATAATTTTTTATTATTTATATGAAGCTAGTGTGCGCCGTTATTAAACTTGAGAGTTTGATCATGGCTCAGAACGTACGCTGGCGGCACGCCTAACACATGCAAGTCGAACGAAGTAGCAATACTTAGTGGCGAACGGGTGAGTATAATGTGGGTATCTGCCCTTTGGTTTGGAATAACACGAGGAAACTTGTGCTAATACCGGATAAGCCTTCACAGGGAAAGCTTTAGCGCCAAAGGATGAGCCCGCACTTGATTAGCTAGTTGGTAAGGTAATGGCTTACCAAGGCTACGATCAATAGCTGTTCTTAGAGGAAGATCAGCCACATTGGGACTGAGACACGGCCCAAACTCCTACGGGAGGCAGCAGTGGGGAATCTTGCACAATGGGGGAAACCCTGATGCAGCGATGCCGCGTGAGTGAAGAAGGCCCTTGGGTTGTAAAGCTCTTTCGTCGGGGAAGAAAATGACTGTACCCGAATAAGAAGGTCCGGCTAACTTCGTGCCAGCAGCCGCGGTAATACGAAGGGACCTAGCGTAGTTCGGAATTACTGGGCTTAAAGAGCACGTAGGTGGTTAAGAAAGTTGGTGGTGAAATCCCAAGGCTTAACCTTGGAACTGCCACCAAAACTTTTTAACTAGAGTATGATTGAGGTAAGCGGAATTTCTAGTGTAGAGGTGAAATTCGTAGATATTAGAAAGAACACCAATTGCGAAGGCAGCTTTCTGGATCATTACTGACACTGAGGTGCGAAAGCATGGGTAGCGAAGAGGATTAGATACCCTCGTAGTCCATGCCGTAAACGATGTGTGCTAGACGTTGGGAATTTATTTTTCAGTGTCGCAGCAAAAGCGTTAAGCACACCGCCTGGGGAGTACGACCGCAAGGTTAAAACTCAAATGAATTGACGGGGACCCGCACAAGTAGTGGAGCATGTGGTTTAATTCGAAGATACGCGCAGAACCTTACCAACACTTGACATGTTCGTCGCGACTCTAAGAGATTAGAGTTTTCGGTTCGGCCGGACGAAACACAGGTGCTGCATGGCTGTCGTCAGCTCGTGTCGTGAGATGTTGGGTTAAGTCCCGCAACGAGCGCAACCCTTACTTTTAGTTGCTACCATTTAGTTGGGCACTCTAGAAGAACTGCCGGTGATAAGCTGGAGGAAGGTGGGGATGACGTCAAGTCCTCATGGCCCTTATGTGTTGGGCTACACACGTGCTACAATGGTATTTACAGTGGGATGCAAAGAGGCAACTCCAAGCCAACCCTCAAAGAATACCTCAGTTCGGATTGTACTCTGCAACTCGAGTACATGAAGCTGGAATTACTAGTAATCGCGGATCAGCGCGCCGCGGTGAATACGTTCCCGGGTCTTGTACACACCGCCCGTCACACCATGGAAGTTGGTTACACCTTAAGGCAAAGTGTAAAACCTTTGACTACGGTACGATCAGCGACTGGGGTGAAGTCGTAACAAGGTAGCCGTAGGGGAACCTGCGGCTGGATCACCTCCTTTCTAAGGAAATCGAAAAATATTAAATCAATTATTTTCGATTTAAAAAAAACCGGTAATGTGACCGTCCTCATTTCTCTTCTTTTAATGTCTCTGACTAAAAATAATGTAAGGGGCCGGTAGCTCAGGTGGTTAGAGCGCACCCCTGATAAGGGTGAGGTCGGAAGTTCGAATCTTCCTCGGCCCACCAATATTATGGGGGATTAGCTCAGCTGGGAGAGCGCCTGATTTGCATTCAGGAGGCCAGCGGTTCGATCCCGCTATCCTCCACCAAAATTTGAGACATTTAGCTTTTTTAAATTGTGAATATTATTAATATTATCAATATCTATATCCGATTGTTTTCAGATGTTTTTTTGAAAACAATCAAAACAAAAATTTGAATTTTACACAGAAAGTTTTTTTCTGTGCATAAATCAAGCGTTTAAGGGCGATTGGCGGATGCCTTGGCACTGTAAGACGATGAAGGACGTGGTATACTGCGATAAGTTTCGGGGAGTTGTATGCAAGCTTTGATCCGAAAATTTCCGAATGGGGAAACCTAACACTTCGTGTGTTACTTTATACTGAATACATAGGTATAAAGAGTGAACCTGGAGAACTGAAACATCTAAGTAACCAGAGGAAAAGAAATCAATTGAGACTCCGTGAGTAGTGGCGAGCGAAAGCGGACTAGGCCAGCAACTTAGTATTAGACAATTTGAATAGTTTGGAAAAACTAACCACAGAGGGTGATAGTCCCGTAAAAGTAATGCTAATCTAAGTTCATGAGTAGAGCGGGACACGTGAAATCTTGCTTGAATTTTGGGGGACCACCCTCTAAGCCTAAGTACTCTACAGTGACCGATAGTGAACTAGTACCGTGAGGGAAAGGTGAAAAGAACCCCTATTAGGGGAGTGAAATAGAACCTGAAACCGATTGCCTACAAACAGTCGAAGCTCTTTTTAGAGTGACGGCGTACCTTTTGTATAATGGGTCAGTGACTTAATTTGTATAGCAAGCTTAAGCCGATTAGGTGGAGGCGCAGCGAAAGCGAGTCTTAATAGGGCGTTTAGTTATATGAATTAGACCCGAAAACGAATGAGCTTACCATGAGCAGGTTGAAAGTTGGGTAACACCAACCGGAGGACCGAACCAGTTGACGTTGAAAAGTCTTTGGATGACTTGTGGTAAGGGGTGAAAGGCCAACCAAATTCGTAGATAGCTGGTTTTCCGCGAAAACTATTTAGGTAGTGCGTTGAATAAACAGACTTTTGGAGGTAGAGCACTAAATGGGCTAGGGGAGAGAAATCTTTACCAAACCTAATAAAACTCCGAATGCCAAAAGTCATTCCTCAACAGACAGACTGTGGGTGCTAAGGTCCATGGTCGAGAGGGGAACAGCCCAGATCACCAGATAAGGTCCCTAAATCATGATTAAGTGTGAAAGGATGTGGAGATTCCTTAACAGCCGGGAGGTTGGCTTAGAAGCAGCCATCCTTTAAAGATAGCGTAACAGCTCACCGGTCTAATAGAGTTTCTGCGCCTAAGATGTAACGGGGCTCAAATCATGTACCGAATCTGTGGGTGTATAAAGTTTTCGAATTTTATACGCGGTAGCGGAACGTTCTGTAAGCCTGTGAAGGGATACCTGTGAGGGATCCTGGAGGTATCAGAAGTGCGAATGCTGACATAAGTAACGATTAACAGAGTGAAAAACTCTGTCGCCGAAAATCCAAGGGTTTCTGCGCAAGGTTAATCCGCGCAGGGTTAGTCGGCCCCTAAGACGAGGGCGAAAGCCGTAGTCGATGGGAACTAGGTTAATATTCCTAGACCAGATGGTAGTGACGGATTTCGTAAGTTGTTAACTCTTAATGGATTGAGTTAGCCGCGAAGAAGTTCCAGGAAATAGCTCCATCATTAGACCGTACCCGAAACCGACACAGGTGGATTATTAGAGTATAATTAGGCGCTTGAGAGAATGATGTTGAAGGAACTCGGCAAAATGCCTCTGTAACTTCGGAAGAAAGAGGACCCATTTTTAGGCAACTATAAGTGGGTGGCACAAGCTAGGGAGAAGCGACTGTTTATCAAAAACACAGGGCTCTGCTAACACGTAAGTGGATGTATAGGGTCTGACGCCTGCCCGGTGCCGGAAGGTTAATGCGATGGGTGCAAGCTCATTTCTGAAGCCCCGGTGAACGGCGGCCGTAACTATAACGGTCCTAAGGTAGCGAAATTCCTTGTCGGGTAAGTTCCGACCTGCATGAATGGCGTAACGATTTCTCCGCTGTCTCCAACATCAACTCAGTGAAATTGAATTCTCCGTGAAGATGCGGAGTTCGCGTGGTTAGACGGAAAGACCCCGTGCACCTTTACTGCAACTTTACATTGGTATTAGAAATGACATGTTTAGTATAGGAGGGAGACTTTGATGTGATGGCGCTAGCTATCGCGGAGTCAACAGTGAAATACCTCTCTTGTTATTTTTGATATCTAACTGTTAGCCGTTATCCGGCTACAAGACATTGTATGGTGGGTAGTTTGACTGGGGCGGTCGCCTCCCAAAAAGTAACGGAGGCGTGCGACGGTAGGCTCAGAACGGTCAGAAATCGTTTGTGGAGTGCAATGGCATAAGCCTGCCTGACTGTGAGACTGACAAGTCGAGCAGAGTCGAAAGACGGTCATAGTGATCCGGTGGTTCTGAGTGGAAGGGCCATCGCTCAACGGATAAAAGGTACGCCGGGGATAACAGGCTAATACCCTCCAAGAGTTCATATCGACGAGGGTGTTTGGCACCTCGATGTCGGCTCATCACATCCTGGGGCTGGAGCAGGTCCCAAGGGTTTGGCTGTTCGCCAATTAAAGTGGTACGTGAGCTGGGTTCAGAACGTCGTGAGACAGTTCGGTCCCTATCTGCCATGCGTGTAGAAGAATTGAGAGGAGTTGCCCCTAGTACGAGAGGACCGGGGTGAACGTACCACTGGTGGACCGGTTGTAGCGCCAGCTGCAGTGCCGGGTAGCTAAGTACGGAAGGGATAACCGCTGAAAGCATCTAAGTGGGAAACTCGCCTCAAAACTAGTTCTTCCTATAGAGCCGTGGTAGACTACCACGTTGATAGGCTGGATGTGGAAGCGCAGCAATGCGTGTAGCTGACCAGTACTAATAGCTCAATTGGCTTGATTTATGCACTGAAAAAAACTTATTAAGATATTTATAGTATTAAAAAATTAAGTCTTGAAAAAAAATCTTTTAATAAAAAAAGCAATAATTAAAAGAATAAAAAAACCAATTATAGGTAAATAAATCTCAGGAGAAAGAAAGACTGACAAAAAATTAAGTTCAGCATTTTGATCAATAATATTCTCAATACCACTTCCAAGTGCTACCCAAACAAATGTTGCAGGGATTATTCCTAAGAAAGTAGCAGCAATATAATTTTTAACGGACATATTAAAAATAACTGGCAAGACATTCTGGATAGGAAAAGGAGTACCCCCTCCCCCCATAAACCTAAAAAACATAAAATATATCGTTTCGTTCTTATTAAAAAATTTAATAAATTTAGAAAATTTTGTTGCAAATTTTTTTTCTATTAATTCACTAAAAAAAGTTTTTGCTAAAAGATACAATAAAACGCCACCAAGTGTATTTCCAAAGACTAGAATTAGAGTTCCCAGCCATTTACCAAAAATAAAGCCAATCACTAAAGTAGGTAGCAACATGGGACATAACAATAGATTTAATAAAACAATAATAATAAAAAAAATAATTGTCAGGAAGAGAATATTATTTTCTTTGTATTTTAAAATTAAGCCTTTATTTTCTCTGATAAATTCATAGCTGGTTAAATCACTAATATCGAAATTAGAAAATAAAAAATAAATACCTGCCAAAAGAACGATTAAATAAGCACTCCCTAAATAAATTTTAAAATTCAAAGATTTGAAGTTCATAGATTATTTTTTATCTGTACTTATTGGCTCTTATTACTTATAAATATCAGAAAATTTTACAAAGAGCCAAAGCAATTTTATGAAACGAACCTATCAACCCAGTCGACGCGTAAGAAAGAGAAAACACGGATTCAGATCTAGGATGAGAAAAAAAAGTGGTAGAAAACTTATTGCCCGAAGAAGAGCAAAAGGAAGAAAAAAAGTATCCACTTAACTAAATCCTAAAAATGATCAAGTTTAAGAGCCTAAATCAGAGCAAACAATTTCTAAGAATTTTGAAGAAGAAAAGATTAAATACAAAATATTTTACAATTTACTTTGAAAAAAATTCAAGCAGTGTAAAAAATAATGATAAAAAAATATTAAACGTAAGTTTTGTAATGAAAAAAAACATTGGAAATGCTGTAATCAGAAATAAGATAAAACGAAAATTAAAATCAGCTGTCCAAAAAGTTCTAAAAGAAAAACAGCCGGTTGACTTAAACTATACTTATGTAATTTTTGGAAGAAATAATGTATATAAAGATAAATTTCAGCTGATTTTTGATGAAGTTAATGACATGTTTAAAAGAATAAAACAAATAACTAGCTAAATCATGAAACTGATTAATTATTATTTAATATTGTTAATAAAATTTTATAAATATTTTATTTCACCTTATTTCCCTTTTAGCTGCAGATATCAACCTACCTGCTCCGAATACTTTATAGATTGCTTAAAACTTAATGGGATTTTAAAAGGTTTTTTGTTAGGAATAAAAAGAATTTTAAGATGCCATCCAATTAAAGTTTTAGGCGGTAGAAGTGGATTTGATCCTGCGCCTAACTTCAAAAAAGGAAAAAAATAAATGGACTCAAAAAATGTATTGATGGCTATTGTGCTTTCAACATTAGTTTTGGTTTTTTGGGCAACTTTTTTCGAACCACCTCCTGTTGAGAGACAGATTGCAGAAGATCAGGTAACAAAAAGTGAAGAACTTTCTTCTCCTTCAATCGAAAAAGTTGAGCTTTCAAAAAAAATTGCAAGAGATGATACAATTGATAGCGTTGCCAGAGTAAAAATAGAAAACAATAATATTAAGGGATCAATATCTCTCCAAGGCGCAATTATAGATGATATCATATTTAAAAATTATAAAGAGAGTTTAGAAAGTGATCAAAAAGTAATATTTTTAAACCCCAAAAGTTCAGACGAAGGATATTATATAGAAACTGGCTGGGCCTCTAATAGCAATGAAAAGTTAAAATTGCCCTTAGATAATACAATTTGGAAAGTAAAAGGTAATAAAGTACTCACACCAAATAAGCCGATAGTGCTTGAATGGGATAATAATGAAGGTTTAATTTTTACAAAAAAAATTGAATTAGATGATAAGTATTTGTTCAAAATATCCCAGGGTATTAAAAACACTTCAAATAAATCTTATGAATTTTTTCCTTACGCTCAGATAACGCGAAATTATAAACCAGATGTAATACCTATATATATTCTACATGAAGGTTTTATTGGGATGTTTGATGATGAACTTAAAGAAGAAGATTATGAAGATGTTGAAGATGAAAAATTCATTATCAATAGTTCAAAAGGATGGCTAGGAATCACTGATAAATATTGGCTCACAGCAATAGTTCCAGAAAAAGGAAAAAAATTTAAATCTGAATTTTTATCTATCGATGGAAAATATAAAGCCAATTTTATCATTAAAGAAGCTACAGTTCTTTCTTCAAATGCGTCCATAACAAATGAAATAAATGCCTTCGTTATGGCAAAAGAGGTTGCAGTCATAGATGATTATGCCGAAAAATTGGGTATAGAAAAATTTGATTTAACAATAGATTGGGGATGGTTCTATTTCATTACTAAACCATTATTTTTTGTAATTGAATATTTTTTCAAACTAACTGGTAATTTTGGAGTTGCAATTATTATTCTTACTGCGCTCGTACGTATAGTATTCTTCCCGCTTGCTAACTATTCTTTTCGATCCATGGCTAAAATGAAAATCCTTCAGCCTGAAATGATAAGATTAAAAGAGTTACACAAAGACGACAAGACTAAGTTACAACAGGAAATGATGGCATTATATAAAAGGGAAAAAGTCAATCCTGTTTCTGGTTGCTTGCCGGTACTTATTCAAATTCCATTTTTCTTTGCAGTTTACAAAATGCTATATGTTACAATTGAAATGAGGCAGCAGCCTTTCTTTGGTTGGATACAGGATCTATCTGCAAGGGATCCAACTTCAATATTTAATTTATTTGGACTCATTCCATGGGATCCACCTACCTTCTTGATGATAGGTGTGTGGCCAATTCTTATGGGGTTAACTATGTTCTTGCAACAAAAACTAAATCCAACTCCACCAGACCCCATGCAAGCAAAAATTTTTATGTTTTTGCCAATTTTTTTAACAATCATATTGGCTCCATTTCCTTCAGGACTCGTAGTATATTGGACTGTAAGCAACGTCTTAACTATGGCTCAACAATGGGTCATCATAAGAGGAACAAAAGTAAAAACCGTTAGATAATGTTACCTGCCGAAAATTTAGATAATAAAATAAAAAAGTTTTGGCCTAAAAACGGGCCGTCAACTGAAGAAGTCGAAAAGTACGTAAAAAAATATTCAAAAGAAAAAATAGTCATTAAATGTGGAGGTCGAGTTCTTTTAGATGCGGACCTATTTAATAGTTTTATTGAGGATGTTGTCATCTTAAAAAAACTAGGTTTAACTCCTCTGTTAGTTCACGGTGGTGGATTAGGAATAAAGAAAAAATTAGATGAATTAAATATTGAAAGTAAATTTATTATGGGGTTACGAGTAACGGATGACAAGATGATCAAAATTGTTGAGGATGTAATGATAGCATTCAATAAAGAGATTGTTAGTGCTTTAGAAAAAAAATCCTGTAAAGCAAAATCTATAACAATTAGTGAAAACAATGCAATTTATGTTAAACAAAAAAATAAAGAACTAGGGTATGTCGGCACCCCAACTAGAATAGATGATAAATTAATAAAGAATTTTATTCATAAAGACTTCGTGCCAATTATAGCGCCAATGGGACTCGATGAAAAAATGCAAGCTTACAACATTAATGCTGATACTGCAGCAGGGGCTCTAGCAATAAGTTTAAAATCAAGAAGATTATTGCTAATGACTGACGTTGAAGGGGTTTATGATGAGAATGAAAAATTGATTTCTGAAATACAATCAACTCAAGCAGAAAAGCTTATTTATAATCAAACAATTCACGGAGGGATGATCCCAAAAATAAGAACATGCATTAATGCAGTAAATAATAATGTAAAAGGTGTTGTGATTATTGATGGAAGAAGACCCCACTCAATTCTTTTTGAATTATTTTCAGATCAAGGTGCCGGAACTCTTATTAGAAAATGAAGGAACTTCAATTTAGTAAATTTTGGATATTTGATTTGGACAATACTTTATACTCAGGAAAAACTAGAGTTTTTGAGCAAATTGATAAAAGGATGTCAAAGTATATATCAGGCAAACTCAATGTAAGTATAGTTGAAGCAAAAGAAATTCAAAAAAGATATTTTTATAAATACAATACAACCTTAAATGGGATGCTTAAAAATCATAAGATTGATGCAAATGAATTTTTAGAATTTGTACATGATATAGATATAGACTTTCTTAAAAAAGATCTAACACTCAGTGAAGAATTAAGAAAACTTAAAGGAAAAAAAATTATATTTACAAACGGCTCCAAGAAACATGCTTTAAATGTAATTCGAAAAATTGGAATCGAGCAACATTTTGATGATATTTTTGATATAGTTGATTCTAACTTTGTGCCCAAGCCAACAATGGAACCTTATAAAAAGTTAGTGGAAAAACATAATATTGACCCAAACTTATGTGTTCTTATTGAGGATATTGCAAGAAATTTGAAACCGGCATATGAAATGGGCATGAAAACAATTTGGATTGAAAATGATGAACCGTGGGCTGCAAAATTTTCAGATAGTGATTTCATTAATTATAAAACTAATAATTTGATGGAATTCTTAAAACAAATTAATTTATTAAAAGTTGCATAATGAATCTTAAATCTTTTCAAAAAGTGATTGACGAAGCTTGGGATAAAAAAGGTCAGGTTAATTCTAAGTCTAGTAGAAAATTACTAAATGCTATTAGTAAAACTATAGACTTATTAGATTCAGGAGAAATACGAGTTGCTGAAAAGAAAAACAATGAATGGACCGTTAATCAGTGGATTAAAAAAGCAATTTTACTAAGCTTTAGAGTAAATAAAATGAAAACCTCAAAAGGTCCCTATGCTACTTGGTACGATAAAGTTGAAGGTAAAACCCAAAAATGGAATGAAAAAAAATTAATTCAAGCAGGATTTAGATCGGTCCCCAATGGAGTTGTTAGAAAAGGTGCATTCATTGCAAAAAATGTTGTCTTAATGCCTTCATTTGTAAATCTTGGAGCTTATGTTGATGAAGGAAGTATGATTGATACGTGGGCCTCAGTAGGATCTTGTGCACAAGTTGGAAAAAACTGTCATATATCAGGTGGAGCTGGAATAGGTGGGGTATTAGAACCTCTTCAAGCAAACCCAGTAATTATAGAAGATAATTGTTTTATAGGAGCAAGAGCTGAAATAGCAGAAGGTGTTATTGTTGAAAAAGGTTCAGTTTTATCTATGGGTGTTTACATCGGCGCATCAACAAGAATAATTAATAGAGCAACTGGCGAGACAATTTATGGAAAAGTTCCTGCTTATTCGGTTGTAGTGCCCGGATCTATGCCTAGTAAAAATAACCCTGATGGTCCATCCTTATATTGTGTAATCATCGTAAAAAAAGTAGACGAAAAAACAAGAAGCAAAACATCAATCAACGATTTATTGAGAGATTAATAAGCCAATGCCTATCAATGAATTAAAGTTAGCAAGGGAATTGATTCGTAGACCAAGCGTCACTCCGAGAGATGCTGGTGCAATAAATATTCTAACAAAAAACTTAAGATCACTTGGTTTTAAATGCCAAATGATGAATTTTAACAACATTAAAAATCTATATGCAAAACTTGGAACATCATCTCCTAATTTTTGTTTTGCGGGTCATACCGATGTTGTGCCAGTAGGTGATTTAAAATCTTGGTCGGTAAATCCATTTTCGGGCACTGTAAAAAATAATAAATTAATAGGACGCGGCGCAAGCGATATGAAGGGATCGATTGCTTGTTTTATAGCCGCTTTAAGCCAGTTTAAAAAAATAAAACCAAAATTTAAAGGATCGATCAGTCTGTTGATTACTGGAGATGAAGAAGCGATTGCAATCAATGGAACAAAAAAAGTTGTTGAGAAATTAAAAAAAAGAAAAGAAAAAATAAATTTTTGTTTAGTGGGCGAACCGACAAACTTAACAAAACTTGGTCAGATGATGAAGATCGGTCGAAGAGGGAGTATTACTGGATATCTAACAGTTTATGGAACTCAAGGTCACGTCGCCTATCCACATCAAGCAAATAACCCTGCCCCTGTTATAACTAAAATACTAAATCAAATTGAAAATATGAAACTTGATAGGGGAACAAAAAATTTTCAACCTTCAAATCTTGAGGTAGTTAATATTAATATTGAAAATACAGCTGATAACGTAATTCCAGCAGAAGCTACAGCAACTTTTAATATAAGATTTAACAATAAACATTCATCGGGTTCTTTAAAAAAGAAACTGAATAAAGTTTTTAGCAATGTCTGTAGGAGAAGTGGGTGTTCCTTTAAAATTTCTTACATGGTATCGGGAGAGGCATTTTTAACGACACCCAATAAAACAACTTACATGATTCAAAAAATCATTAAAAAAATAACTAAAGTAAAACCAAAATTATCAACGGCCGGTGGAACTTCTGATGCAAGATTCATCAGAAAAATATCTCCCTGTGTAGAATTTGGATTAGTCGGAAAAACTGCACATAAGGTCGATGAAATGGTGTCGGTTGCTGATATGAAAAAACTTAAAAAAATATACCTAAATATTTTACAAAATTATTTTAAGTGAAAACCTGTATTTTAACCACTGATACCTATTTAAACCATCATACGGGCGAAGGACATCCAGAACGGCCCGACCGAGTAACTGCAGTAATTGACCATTTAAAAAAAGTAAAATCAAAAAATTTAATTTGGAAAAAACCAGAAAAATTTGATCTTAAATACTTAGCACTAGCTCATGATAAGAATTACTTAGACAACATAAAAGACTCTTTTCCAAAACAGGGTTTAAATTTTTTAGATGGAGATACTATTGTCTCACCCGGCAGCAAGGAAGCAACTCGAGATGCGGTTGGTTCAATTTTAACTGCTATTGATGGTGTAATGAAAAAAGATTTCAATAATGCCTTTTGTGCCGTTAGACCTCCTGGGCATCATGCAGAAAAACAAAAAGCTATGGGATTTTGTGTTTATAATAATATCGCTGTTGGAGCTTATTACTTATTGGAAAAATATAAATTAAAAAAAGTGGCAATTATTGATTTTGACGTGCATCATGGTAACGGAACGCAGAATATTTTCTATGATAATGAGAAGGTTTTATACATTTCTTCTCATCAATACCCCTATTATCCAGGTTCTGGAGCTGCAAACGAGAAGGGGAATAAAGATAATGTGCTGAATGTGCCTTTAAGTGCTGGCACACAATCCCATGAATTTTTAAATGCTTATGATAGTATTTTTAAAAAACTCAAAGCATTTAAGCCTGAATTTATTTTATTGTCAGCTGGATTTGATGCTCATAAAGATGATCCTCTTGCTCAAATCAATCTAGAATCGAAAGATTATTATACTTTGACAAAAAGAATATTAACTCTTGCAAAAGAACTTTGTGATGGAAAAGTGGTATCTATTTTAGAAGGCGGATATGATTTAAACGCTCTAAAAGAAAGCGTCGATTACCACGTAAAATCTCTATTAGAATAATTAATATTTGATCTTTGTTAGATAAAGACCGCAAGCAGGAGCTGGTGGTGCACATTTAAGACGATTTTTTGATTTAAATGATTTCTTAAAATCATCTAGTTTCCATTTACCATCACCTAAATATTTAATACTGCCCACCATGGATCTAACTTGCTGCTGCAAAAATGATCTAGAGGTAAATTTTAGAGTTATTTTATCTTTATTTTTTTTTATTGAAATATTTTCCATAGTTTTAATTGGTGATTTAGCTCCACATGATGATGCTCTAAAAGTTGAGAAATCATGAGTTCCCAATAGTAATTTTGCTCCTTTCTTCATGGCTTTAACATCTAATTTTTTTCGAATGTGCCAAGCTTTATTTTTTTGGAGTGCTAAAGGCGATGGCCTATTTATGATTGTATATTGATAGGTTCTTTTTTTGGCATCAAATCTTGCATGAAATTTTTTACTAGTTTTATTTATTTTTAAAACAGTGACTGGTTTGTTGCCTATATGTTGGTTAACGCCTGGTAAAAAGCTTTTTTTTTTAATTTTTTTTTTTAAATCAAAATGGGCAACTTGTGCTAGCGCGTGTACTCCAGAATCTGTTCTGCCAGCGCCCGTTACAACTACTTTTTCCTTGGAAAAATTAAATATCGCATTTTGTAATACTTCTTGAATGGATGGACCGTTTTTTTGAAATTGCCAACCTACAAATGGTGTTCCATCATATTCTATTTTTATTTTATATCTTTGCATTAAGTTAAAATTGAACCTTTGCTAATTTTTTTTCCCAGCAAAAAATCTTTAGTAGTTTGTTTATTTTTTCCCTGACGTTGTATTTCTAAAATCTGAATAGAATCTGATTTACATGCAATGGTTAAATTTTCATCAAGAAGGGTGCCTGGATTACCACTTGCTGCAGATTTATTTGCTCGTAAAACTTTAAATCTTTCAGTTTCATACTCAAACCATGCCCCAGGATTTGGGCTCAGACCGTGAATATGTGCTATTACTTTATTGGCATCTAAACTCCAATTAATTTTTGTTTCATTTTTATCTATTTTTTTTGCATAGGTAGAATCGGAATGAACTTGGTCTATAAATTTTGCCTTACCATTTTCTATATTTTTTAAACTTTCAATTAATAAATCTGAACCTATCAATGAAAGTTTTTTTTGAATTTCGCCATAGGTTGCATTCTGATCCAATGTTAATTCTTTTGACGCTAACACTGGTCCACTATCTAATTTTTCTTCTATCTTCATTATGCTTACCCCTATTTTTTTATCTCCGTTCATTATAGCTCGCTGGATGGGTGCTGCCCCTCTCCATTTTGGCAACAATGATGCGTGGATGTTTATAAATCCTAATTTTGTTGTTTTTAGAATATTTTTTGGAATTAATTTTCCGTAAGCAACAACAACAGCTATATCTGCAGATAAACTTTTAATAAAATTATATTCCTCATTATTATTTAAATTTTCAGGATTTCTAACAGGTAAATTATTTTTCTCTGAAAATTTTTGTACAGAAGAAACATTGATTTTTTGTCCTCTCTTCGATTTTTTAGGTGGCTGAGTATAAATGCTTAAAATCTCAAATTTGTTTTTAATTAAAGCTTCAAGGGTGGTCACCGAGAACTCTGGAGTTCCCATAAATACTATTTTAAGTGACATGAATTTATTTTTGAATTTAAATTACAATTCTATCAAGCTGTTCTTTTTGCTTTGTAAGTTTTTTAACAATCATTGATTTTTTTAATTTTGATAAATAGTCAATAAACAAAATTCCCTCTAAATGATCGATCTCGTGCTGGATGCATGTTGCAAGCATGCCTTCAGCCACAAATTCTTTGTGCTGTCCATAATAATCCAAATATTTTACATGACACTTATCCGGTCTAGCAATTTCAGCAAATTGACCGGGCACTGACAAACAACCCTCTTCATATATTGAATTATTTGTGGATTTCGCAATTATTTCTGGGTTTACAAAGCACATTGGATTTTTTCTTTCCACTTGTTTTTCATCACTTGTACTTTCTGATTTATCGCGCCACCTAATATCAAGAACTATAACCCTTTTGGGCACACCGACCTGTATAGCAGCTAGTCCAATTCCTGGAGCCGCATACATCGTCTCTAACATATCGTCCATGAGTTTTTGTAAATCTTCATCCACTCCTTCTACTGCTAAGGATTTTTCTCTTAAAAGCTTGTTTGGTTCAGTTAAAATTTCTCTCAAAGCCATATCAATATGAATAAATTATCAGATTATTATAGTCAAGCAATTACAGTTTTATAAATAAGAAACAATTAGACTCTAACAGGAAGCGCTTCACTCAAAATATTATTTCTTATTTTCTTTAAATTCATTTTATTCAAAATACTATTTAAGAAATATATTGTTTCTGTGTCTAAATCACGAATATCGTCTTCTCCAATTATTTCTATAATTTTAAGCATGAGTAAACCTGTTTGATTTTGATTTACGAGATCTTCCAAATTTTGAGGGATTGTTAGTTGAGAAGAAATGTTGCTAAAATCTAGATCGCTAGGTAAAGAAACGCCGTCGACTCTAAGAGATTCTAAAACAATAATATCCTTTATAGAAAGAAAATATTTTTTGTTTTTTTTGATATTTTTATAAACAGTTTTAAAGTCCTTTTCAGTCCTACTTATTTCTTCATTGTTATCCAAAAAATGTTTTAAAACCTTTGACCTATGCAATATATCATTGTCAAATTCGATTTGTTTTATGGTTATTGAGTTTTGATCTAAATTTTGTCTTACCAATTCACGATAGCTTTCTGGAATTTCATCAGGATCAATAGCCTTCAAAATATTCGATAGCTCTTCAAAATAAACGTTAAGCAACTTATCTTTTATAAATAAATCTTTGAGTAAAAAAGCTAAATCGAGTTTTTGTCCTATATTACTGCTCAATAGAACGCTTTGATAAAGCAAAGCTCTAGCCTTGTAATTGGGTAAGTTTTTATAAACTTCTGTCGCATTTATTAACTGGTTAAAATTAAAAAACATTCTTAGATAAATTTTATAAATTTCATCTTTTTCAAAGGAATTTTCCGCCGCGGCTTGTTCGTAAGCTAATATTACATCTTCGTTCTCAAAATCATTTAGTTGAATCAGATTAGCAGAAGTAAGATAACGCCATATATATTGGTCCGTTTTATCATTTGGCTCATATTCAAAGTTATTACTTGTAATATGAGATAAGTAAAAATTTAAAAGATTATTATCTAAAATTTTTTGGGTTGTTTTCTCTGTGAGCCCCAATAAGAAATTAATTTTATCTTCAAAGAACTTATCCTTCAAACCTCGTTCTATTAATAGGTCTAAAACCAGTTGTGCTTCATCTTTTTGGTCATTATTAATCAAACAATAGACTGTAAATTTATCCAAATAATTGTTTTGAATGTCCTTGTCTATAAAATTTGTCTTCTCGCATGCTGATTTTATATCTGCAGATGAAAGATATTCGTTAATCAAAAATTTTACCGCTTTTGCCTCTCGACCCACTGTTGGATTATTTTTCAATAAAGTTTCTAAATCCTGTAATCTTTGATTCTTAATTAACCAATCTATTTTTATTTTCAAAAACTCCCCGGAAGTTAAATTAGTCTTAGGAGGATGAGCATTGGTAAATAAGACTTGAAAAAGCAAATCCTCAGAAAGTTTAGATAATTTTAATTTGTTAATTCTTTTTAAAATATTTTTGATATCTTCTCCATCTGACTCCGCCCACATATTTAAACTAAAATTATTGTCTTCTGGATCAAATATACCAATTACAGGTTGTTCAAAATTATTAATTTTTTGTTCGTCAATCTTTATTGTTATTTTATTTACATCACCAGATAGTATTGGGCTTTTTATAGTGATTTTTTTTTCATTACTAATTTGATTACTTTGTTCATTTTGGTTTTCTTTCTTTTTCCATATATCCACAGGATCAGCTGCAAAGGCAAAGTTTGAAATTATTATTGTAAAAAAGATTGTAATTTCTTTTAATTTATTTAAGTGTGATAAGCTTATCATTACTAATTTCTTGCTTAATAAGTTTATTTGGTGTTGCTATTTCTATTTTATCAAGCAAAAATATTGCTAATAAGAAAATTAAAGCAAATAAAATAATTTTGATTGCAAGTTTGTTCCTTATCAAGCTTCTATTAGTTCTCGGTTGTAATCTAAGTTGCATAATTATTAAATTGTATTTAAACTCGCAAATTAAGACAAAATTGTGAAAAATCAAATTTAAAATTTTCAGGTTAACGGTGAAAAAAAACCTTGTTTTATTGGGAATGATGGCTGTTGGGAAAACAACCCTAGGGAAAATTGTGGCAAAAAAACAAGAATTAAAATTTATAGACATTGACGCAAGTATTGAAAAAAAAAACTCTATGACGATTAAGGAAATTTTTAAAAAAAAAGGTGAAAAATTTTTTAGAATGGAGGAAGAAAATGAGATATTAAAATCTTTGGAAAAAAACAATTGTGTAATTGCTTTGGGTGGAGGAGCGTTTATGAACAAAACTGTCAGAGAAAATATTTTGAAAAATGCTATATCGATTTGGTTAAGCGTTGATATAAAAACTTTAAATCAAAGGATAAAATGGAATCGGAAAAGACCACTACTAAAAGAAGAAAACAACCAAAAAAAAATAACGGAGTTATACGCCGAAAGGAAAAACATTTATAAACTAGCTAATCATCAAATCGCATGTGATAAGCTTAGCAAGAAGAATATTGCAGAAAAAATAATAGCATTATATGAAAAATACTAAAATTGTTGTTAATACTAAAAGCAAGTCATACCCAATTTATTTTGGAGATGGAAATTTAAATACAACAGGTACATTAATTAAGAAAAATCTGCCTAATGTAAAAAAAATATGCATTATCAGTGATAAAAACTTACCTTTGGTATTATTGAAAAAATTAAGCAAATCTTTAAAAAAATATAATCCCAAAATTTATAGGTTATCCGTAAGTGAAAAAATAAAAAATTTTAAAATTGCTTATCAATTAATAGAAAATATGCTCAATGATAATTTTAATAGATCGGATTGTATAATTTCCTTTGGTGGTGGGATTTTGGGTGATTTGTCAGCTTTTATTTCTAGTCTTACCAAAAGAGGAGTAAAATTTATTAATATTCCAACAACGCTTTTGGCGCAGGGCGATGCTTCAATTGGTGGAAAAACTGCAATTAATTCAAGCCAGGGAAAAAATCTTATAGGCACCTTTTATCAACCTGAGTTTGTATTAGTAGACATATCAATGCTTAATAGTTTACCTCGTAGAGAAATAATTTGTGGATATGGTGAAATACTAAAACATTCATTAATTTTAGATAGAAAATTTTTTTTATGGCTTTCTCTAAATGCAAAAAAAATAATAAATAATAAAGATAAAAATCTTTTAAAAATAGCAGTTATGCGAAGTTGTAAAATTAAATCTAAAATAGTCAATAGAGATGAAAGAGAAAAAAATTTAAGAATGATTTTAAATTTTGGCCATACTTTTGCACACGGTTTTGAAGGAGCAAAAAATTTTTCTAAAAAATTAAGTCACGGCGAAGCTGTGTTGCTTGGCATGATGATGGCTAGTCAACTATCTTATCAAAAAAAGCTATTATCACTAAAAGATTTAACGTTAATTAAAAAACATTATCTTAGTTTAAATTTACCAATGAAAATTAATAAATTTTTTAAAAAGAAAGAAATTAATAAAATTATTTCTTTTATGAAGAAAGACAAAAAAAATTTAAATGAAAAAATAAATTTGATTCTTATAAAAAAAATAGGAAAAACAACACAACCCAATAGTTTTGCTGTCAATAGTAGCGAGATTAAAAAGTTTTTGACTGCGCAGCATATTTAAAAAAAAATTATTTTATTTCAATTTCCAAAGCATGAATCTTATTTTTCATTTCATCATTTAAAATAGAAAAAATTGCTTTGTGCGCGTCTATTTTTACCATATTTTTTAATTTTTCTGATTTTATTATAAGTTTAAAATGAAACTTGTTAGAATCAAATGATTTATGTTTGGTATGCAAATATGAATTATCAATTAATGATATTTGTTCTGGATTGAGTTCGTTATTAATTTTTGTTTTTACCTTTTCTAAAAAAGTTATCATTTCACTTTTCAAATCTTAGAACATATAATAGTTTTAAACAATGAAAAATATTTGTGAATGGGACAATTGTAAAGAAACTGGCAAATTTAGAGCGCCAACAGAAAGAGATAATATTAAAAATTTTAGATGGTTGTGCGAAGAACATATAAAACTATTTAATAATAACTGGAATTATTTTGATGGTATGTCACAAAATGAAATTGAAAACTTTTTAAAATCAGATTTAACTTGGCATCGCCCTACACAAAAATTTGGTTCTGTAGATAATTTTTTTAATATTTTATGGAATAATTCTCTAAACGATAAATTTAAAATTTTCAAAGAAGAAGAATTTATTCATGTTAATAAAAATAAGAAATTGTGTGAAAAAGATAAAGATGCTTTTAGAATTATGGATCTGGAATTCAGTGCAGACTGGACAACTATACAAAAAAAGTTTAAAATTCTTGTAAAAAAATTTCACCCTGATAAACATTCTGGTAGCAAACAATATGAGGATAAATTAAAAAAAATAACCTTGGCCTACAGCCATTTAAAAATGATAATGATAACAAAGTAATAGGTATGACCAATTTAGCTGAGCTAGTTCCAGATATTAAAATTTCCATAAATCAAATTTTTGGAATTAATACAGACATGAAAGTGGATGGTTTTTCAAAAAAAAATGAATTCGTGCCTGAAATTGATAGCAACTACAAATTTGACAGAGATACAACTTTAGCAATCATTTATGGTTTTGCTTTTAACAAACGTGTTTTAATTCAAGGCTATCATGGAACAGGAAAATCAACCCATATTGAACAGGTCGCTGCGAGATTAAATTGGCCCTGCATTAGAGTTAATTTAGATGGTCACATAAGTCGTATAGATTTGATAGGCAAAGATGCGATTGTAATTAAAAACAACAAGCAAGTTACTGAATTCAAGGAAGGTATACTTCCCTGGTCAATCCAAAATCCAGTCGCTTTAGTATTTGATGAGTATGATGCCGGTCGACCAGATGTCATGTTCGTAATACAACGAGTGCTTGAACATGAAGGAAGTTTTACTTTATTGGACAAAAATAAAGTTTTAAAACAACATCCATTTTTTAGATTGTTTGCAACAACAAACACAATTGGATTGGGCGATACGACAGGCCTTTACCAAGGCACTCAACAAATAAACCAAGGCCAAATGGATAGATGGAATATAGTAACAACTTTAAACTATCTTAAATTTGATAAAGAGCTAGAAATCATCCTAGCTAAAGCTAATAATTTTAACAACAAAGAAGGTAAAGAAATTGTTTCAAATATGATTAAGGTTGCGGATTTAACCAGAAAAGGATTTGTCAGTGGAGATATTTCTACTGTCATGAGTCCTCGAACAGTTTTATTCTGGGCAGAAAATTCTGAAATATTTAAAGATGTGGGTTATGCATTTAGAGTAACGTTTCTCAATAAATGCGATGATTTAGAAAAAAATATAATCGCAGAATACTATCAAAGATGTTTTGGTGATGATTTGCCAGAATCCTCAATCAATATCAAAATTTAAACTATTGAAATGAATGAAAAGGAACTTATAAAAGAAAGATTTAAAGCGGCAATTTCGTCTGCTGTTAAAGTTATTTCAGAACAGTTCGATCTAGAGGTTAAATTTGGTAATAATATAAATAAAAAAAAGGATTTATTGAATTTACCTGAAGTAGCAAACCTTAGAAGTTTGCAAGACTTCACTAATCTAAGAGCTTTTGCTGACTCCGAGGCCTTAAAAATAAAATATATGGATAAGAAAATCTATCATGAAAATGAACCAAAGGGAACAATGGCTAAAGCGTTGTATGCTATAGCTGAAAAAATAAGATATGAAAAAATAGGATCTGACAAATTAAAAGGTGTCAAAAATAATATAACCCAATGCTACGAAAATAAATTTAAAAATAAAAAAATTGAAGAAATTAAAACTGAAGCTGATGTATCTATTTCAGAAGCATTTGAATTATATTTAAGAAGCCATTTTTTTAAAATAAAACAAAATAGTGCTACGAAAAAAGTTTTAAGTTATTGGAAAAATCTATTCGATAAAAATTTAAAAATAAAGCTTAAAACACTAGATAATTGTGTTAAAAACCAAAGTGAATATAATCACATTATAGCAGAATTGATTGATAACCTTGATTTTGAAGACTCAGATTCTAAAGAAAAGGAAGAAAAAAGCGAAACTCCAAAAGATGATTCATTATCTGAAAACAGCAATGAAGAAAATAATTCAACTGACGCTGAAGCAGAAAAGGATCGAAGCGATGCTGAATTCAATATCGTAGACAGTAGTATAGATTCTCTTAATGAAGATGATAACTTAAATCAAAGTGAAACAAAGGAAGTTAGAGGAGATCCAAGTTTACAGAAAAAGGGACAAAAAAATTTATTAAAAGACAAATATAAAATATTTACTAATGAATATGATGAGGTGAAGGAAGCAGAAAACTTAGAAAATGAAGATGAAATTATTAGGCTTAGAAAAAATCTGGATCAACAACTTACCAATTTACAAAACATAATTGCTAAACTGGCCAACAAGTTACAAAGACAGTTATTAGCTAAGCAAAATAGATCGTGGGAATTTGATTTGGAAGAAGGCATGCTAGATGCTTCAAAACTATCAAGGGTGATCATTGATCCGTTGTATTCTCTATCTTATAAAAATGAAAAAGAAATTGAGTTTAAGGATACTGTAGTTACGTTACTTATTGATAATTCCGGCTCCATGAGAGGAAGGCCAATATCGGTAGCGGCAATTTGTGCGGACATATTATCCAGAACATTGGAAAGATGCGCCGTCAAAGTAGAAATATTAGGATTTACGACAAAAAACTGGAAAGGTGGCAAGAGCAGGGAAAAATGGAACTCAAATAACAAACCCAGAAATCCAGGACGATTGAATGATCTAAGACATATTATTTATAAAGCTGCGGATAAACCTTGGAGACAATCAAAAAAAAATCTTGGATTAATGCTCAAAGAAGGCCTGCTAAAAGAAAATATTGATGGCGAGGCGCTTTTGTGGGCTTTTAATAGACTTGAAAAAAGAAAAGAAGAAAGAAAAATATTAATGATCATTTCAGATGGGGCACCAGTAGATGATTCTACTCTGTCGGTAAATTCAGGTGATTATTTGGAAAAACATCTTAAACAAACTGTTAAATGGATTGAAGAAAACTCAAATGTTGAAGTTCTAGCGGTTGGTATAGGTCATGATGTGACGAGATACTATAAAAAAGCTATAAAAATTGCTGATGTTCAAGAACTTGGAGATGTAATGGTTAACCAACTAGCAAAACTTTTCTCAGAAAAAGCAAAAAAAACTATACATTAATTTTTTTATTACTGCTTGAAATTTCCTGAATACGATAAAGCAAAAGCCTAAAAGGTATTAACATTGCTAACGCAACAAAAATTTTCACAGACAAATCACCAAACGACAAAGTTACCCAATTTATTCCGGTTCCATAAAATGAAATTGAAAAGAATAAAAAAGTATCAATGCTTGAACCAATTAATGACGAAGTTAATGGAGCTATAAACCATATTTTTTTTCTTAACCTATCAAAAATATGTACATCAATTAATTGCGCAACCAAAAATGCGGTTCCGGATCCAATTGCAATTCTAATCGAAATTAAATCTGAATAATTTGTTGAAAAATAAAGTGTTAAAAATATCCCTAACGCAAAACCTAAATATACAATTCTTTTTGCAGTATTTTTTCCGTACCTTCTGTTTGATAAATCAGTTATTAAAAATGCTACCGGATAACTAAAAGCACCGTAGGTTAATAGATTTTTTAGACCAAAATAATTTATAGGAAATTGAACAAGATAATTAGATAGAGCAACCACAGAAGCCATCAGAAATGCTAACAGAAAAAATAATTTATTTTCTATCTTGATCATTAACTATCAAGCTTTAGTGATAATTTGGTTTTTAAGTCCTTTTGCTCTTTTTGAAAGTTTATGAGTTTTGACCGTCTTTAAAAAATTATCTAAACCACCTTTATAATCTACTGTTCTTAGCGCTGCATTAGAGACTTGCAACTTAATATTTCTTCTTAAAATTTTACTTTTAAAAGTTACTTTTTTTAAATTCGGAAAAAACTTTCTTTTTGTTTTATTATTAGCATGACTCACTTTATGTCCTTTCAAAGGAGATTTGCCTGTAAGTTCACATTTTCTTGACATGTTTAAATTTTCTAAGAAGTATATAAATGCAGTCTGTTGTATGGTCAAGTTAATATATTAAAATATTGACAACCATAATATCGAGGAATAGGTATATTTTGAGATTTCTAAATGGAAGTATACTTGCCTATAGAACCACATAATTAATTTAATGAATACAACACTATCTATAGCTTTTTTAGCTGGATTAATTAGTTTTTTGTCACCTTGTGTTCTTCCTTTAATACCTGGATATATTTCTTATATTTCCGGAACATCATTTGACAAACTAGTTGAAAAAAAAAAGAATTTAGTAGTTATTAAAACAATTTTTTTTACTTTAGGTTTTTCTTTTGTTTTTATAGCTTTAGGCTCAACAGCTTCATTTATTGGAAAGTTTTTTTTGACTAACTCTGATATTTTCAGAATTATTGCTGGGCTAATTATAATATTTTTTTCACTCCAGTTAATTGGAATTATTAATTTTAAATTTATGAACAAAGATATAAGAATTTTTACAGATCAATATAGTCACAACTTAGCTTTTCCAGTGCTAGTTGGAGCTGCTTTTGGATTTGGCTGGACTCCTTGTATAGGTCCCATTCTTGGTTCAATTTTAACTTTAGCTGCAATAGAAACAAATATTAGCAAAAGTATCTATTTACTATCATCTTATTCTCTAGGTTTAGCAATACCCTTTATTATATCAGGAATTTTGATTGATAAATTTTTATTTTTTTCAAAAAATTTTAGAAAATATATATCAACAATTACAAAAATAGGTGGAACTATTTTATTATTAACTGGAATAGCAATTTTAACAGGACAGCTTCAAGTTTTAGGATTTTTTATATTAGAATACTTTCCTGCCTTAGGTAATCTAGGTTAGTTATAAGTTCTTACCAATAGCGTCTTTTATATTATTTAACCCTTCGACTTTTAAAATTTGAATTAATTCCTTTTTAATATTTTTTACAATCGAAGGCCCTTTGTAAACTAAACCGGTATAGAGTTGTAAAAGTGAAGCGCCTGCAATAATTTTTTCGTAAGCTGATTTTCCTGAATTAACGCCACCAACTCCAATAATTGGAATTTTGCCATTAAGTTGCTTATAAAATTTTTTAATCATATTAGTTGATATTTGTTGTAAAGGTTCCCCTGAGAGTCCACCTTCTTCTTTTTTAAAATCGCTAATTAACTTATCTTTATTACTATTCGTAGTATTAGTAAGTATTATTCCAGAAATATCATTTATTATTGCAGTATCTGCAATTTCAGAAATTTGATTATCTTTAATATCTGGTGAAATTTTTAATAAAAGTGGAATATTTATTTTGTTTTCACTTTTTATTTTATTAAGAGCTAGCAAAAGATCCTCGAGCTTTTCTTGATCGTGAAAATCTCTTAACCCCTCGGTATTTGGTGAAGAAATATTAACTGTGATGTAATCTGCTATATCAAAAAAATTCTTCAATCCTATGCAAAAGTCGTTCTTTTGATCTTTGGTATTTTTATTTGGTCCAATATTAATTCCCACTACACCTTTCTTTTTTTCAGATTTAATTCGGTTTTTTATTATTTCAATGCCGTCATTGTTAAATCCCAGCCTATTAATCAAAGCACTATCATCTTCAAGTCTGAATATTCTTGGTTTGGGATTTCCAAATTGTTTTAAAGGTGTGACTGTTCCAATCTCTATAAATCCAAAACCAAATTTCAATAATGAATTATAAACCTCGCCGCTTTTATCAAAACCCGCCGCAAGACCTATGGGATTAGGAAAATTTTTTCCTAGCAATTCAATATTTAAAATTTGTTCGTCTTCAACCTCAAACATTTTTCTCGGTAGATAATTAAATTTAAGTGATTTAATAGCTAAGTCGTGTGTTGTTTCAGGATCTAGCTTAAATAAAAAAGGTCTTAAAACAGAAAACATTATTTAATACATTTGTTTATTAACTCAATAGTTTCTTTAATGCCAAAAAAACTTATAAAAAATCCCATTCTTGGGCCATCTTGATCTCCAAAAATTATTTCATAAATTGCTTTAAACCATTCTCTTAGATTTTCTTTATATCCATTATCTTTGCCCACCGAATATACAATTGTTTGTATGGCTTCTGGATCCATTTGATCCTTACAATCATTTAATCTATTAACTAGATCTTGTAGTGCCTTTTTTTCTTTTTCATTCGGTTTTCTATGTTTTTTATTTGGCTGAACAATATCTTTGAAATATTTTAAAGCATACTCTACCAGACTATCTAAAATTGGATGTTCTGAAGCTTTTATATCTTTTTTGTATTTTTTGATAAACTTCCACAAAACATCTTTATCTGCTGCATTACTGGTTCCAACTAAATTTAACAGAAAAGAAAATGGCATCACTGATTTTTCTTTTGGAGGATTTCCGTTATGAACATGCCAAACTGGATTAAGTAATCTGTGTTGAGTATCTTGTGCACTAAACTTGTCTATGCAAGACAAATATTCGTCGACAGCTTTCGGAACAACATCTGCATAGAGTTTTTTTGCTCTTTTTGGATTTTGATACATATATAAAGCTAAACTTTCTGGAGATGCATACTTTAACCACTGCTCAATGGTTATTCCATTTCCTTTAGATTTAGAAATTTTTTCACCTTTTTCATCCAAAAATAATTCATAAGCAAAACCATTTGGACTTTTCTTTCCCAAAGTTTGACAAATTTTGCTTGAGAGGATTGCGCTTTCAATCAAATCTTTTCCATACATTTCATAATCAACATCAAATGCATACCATCTCATTGCCCAATCTACTTTCCATTGCAGTTTACATTTTCCATTTGTAACTTCAGTCTCAATTTTTTTACTACCATTTTTATAAATAATTTTCCCTTCTTTTTTCTTTATTTCAATGATCGGAACTTCTAAAACTTGTCCCGTTTCAGGACAGATCGGTAAAAATGGACTATAAGTTTTTTGTCTTTCTTTTCCCAAAGTAGGCAATATAATTTCCATAATCTGCTCATATTTTTCTAGAATCAAAAACAGTGTATTGTTAAAAATTCCATTTTTATATGTATCTGTTGAGCTTCGAAAAATGTAGTTAAATTTAAATTTATCTAAAAATTTTTTTAACATTTCATTATTGTGTTCTCCAAAACTCTTAAACTTTTTGAATGGATCGGGTATACTGGTTAAGGGCTTGTGTAAATTTTTTTCTAAAATTTCTTTGTCTGGAATATTGTTTGGTACTTTTCTCAAGCCATCCATATCGTCAGAAAA
>Ga0207915_100036_pt1 | contig 37452 bp, 29 predicted proteins | sample DeeseametaMP1241_FD_184191 | JGI IMG/M metagenome (GOLD analysis project Ga0207915, IMG submission 184191) | Marine microbial communities from the Deep Indian Ocean - MP1241 (SPAdes) | ecosystem: Environmental > Aquatic > Marine > Oceanic | place: West of Perth, Australia, South Indian Ocean...
CGGAAACCGTCGATGATCTGGCCGCATGGCAGGAAAAAAAACGCGTGCAAACCGAGGACGGTTTTCCCCGCCACGTGACCCGCATGTGGCCCAAACGCGAACCCGAGATTCTGAACGGCGGGTCGATCTTCTGGGTGATCAAAGGAGTGATCCAGTGTCGTCAGAAAATCCTGCGTCTGGACGAGACGTCGGGCGCGGACGGCGTGCGCCGCTGCGCGATCGTGCTGGACCCCAAGATCATCCGCGTGCAAGGCAGCCTCAAACGCCCGTTTCAGGGGTGGCGCTACCTTGCGCCGCAGGATGCCCCTGCCGATCTGCCCGAAGGCCGCGACCACGAAGAGCCCCTGCCCATAGAGTTGAACCGCGCGCTGGCCGAGATCGGCGTGCTCTAGCAGCAGCCCCTGCGCGCGCATCCCCCGCGGGATTTGAGTTTATTTGGCAAAATGAAGCAGGGCCGCGTGTGCCTCTTCATTTTGCCCTTAAACTCCCGCCGGAGGCGCATCCGCAGGATGCTGCGCGCATGCGCGTCAGGACAGCTGCGCCAGCAGGGCCGTCATCGTCGCGCGATCCGCATCATCCATCTCTGCCATCCGGCTGCGCCAAAGCGTCGCCTGTGACCGCAGGATCAGCCCGTCGGACAGGATCTTGAGGTGGTTGGCGCGCAATGTCTCCCCGCTCGAGGTGATGTCGGCGATGGCCTCTGCGGTTTCATTCTTGATCGTGCCTTCGGTCGCCCCCTGGCTGTCGACCAGCGCATAATCCGCGACACCGGTGCTGCGCAGGAATTCCCGCACCAGCCGGTGGTATTTCGTCGCGATGCGCAGGCGGAACCCGTGCTTGTCGCGGAAGGCCGAGGCGGCGGCATCCAGATCATCGAGCGTATCAACATCGATCCAGGCCTGAGGCACCGCGATGATCAGATCGGCATGCCCGAAGGCGAGCTCTTCTACCGGGGCGACAAGCTGATCCCACAGCGCCAGTTTCTCTTGCACCAGATCGGTGCCGGTGACGCCCAGATGGATACGGCCAGCGGCGAGTTCGCGGGGGATTTCGCCCGCAGAGAGCAAGATCAACGACACGCCCTCAATGCCTTCGACGGCCCCCGCGTATTCACGTTCGGAGCCCGTGCGCTGCAAGGTGATCCCTCGCGCGGCAAACCATTCAAAGGTTTTCTCCATCAGACGCCCTTTGGAGGGCACACCGAGTTTGATCGTCATTGGCCTGCCTCCAGTTCCAGCATCAGCCCGGGGCGCATGACGCCCCCCACCGCGGGAATTTCCCCGCCCTGCCCCAGCCGCCGTGTCAGCGCGTCATAGCGTCCGCCTGTGGCGATGGTGGGCAGGTCGGGCCGCGTCGCCGCGCGGAAGCCGAAGACGAACCCGTCATAATATTCCATCGACACGCGGCCAAAGCTGGCTTCGAACATCAGGGTATCGGTATCGACACCGCGCGCGGCAAGCGCCTTTTCCCGCGCCGCGACACGGTCCACCGCATCAGAGATCGCGGGCATATCGACGGCAAGGTCATGCAACTGGCTGATCGCATTGGGCATGGTTTCACGCACATCCAGCAGCGCCAGCAGCAAGGACACCTGCGTGCGCGACAGGGCCGGCTCGGTGGCGTCGGCGCGCAGGGCGGCGATGCGTGTTTCAATCTCGTCCAGACTGCGCAGGCCGATCAGTGGTGCGGTGATAACACCGTCACTGGCCAAGAGCGCCGCGCGGGTCGCGGGCATCGGCGTTTTGCCAGCATAGCGGTCGAGCAACGCACGGAACCGGCGGGGCCGCCAGATGTGCCGCATCAGTGCCGCCTTGCGCGATGCCGATGTATCCAGCCCCGCAACCGCAGCCATCAAGATACCGATATCCCCCGTCACGGCAGTGACCGGAAGCCCCTCCAACGCGCCCTGGATCAGGGCAAAGACTTCGGCATCGGCTGCCGCGGGATCGCCACGGTCAAAGACTTCGTAGCCCGCCTGAATATATTCATTGGCGCGGTTGGGATCACGTTCCTGACGGCGGAACACTTCGCCCGCGTAGGTGTAGCGTGCCGGGTCCGCGCCATGGGCCATATGCATCTGCACCACGGGCAAGGTATAATCGGGGCGCAGCATCTGTTCGCCCCGCATCGCATCCGAGGTGACATAGGCGCGCGCGCGGATGTCTTCGCCATAAAGGTCCAGCAGGGTCTCGGCGGGTTGCAGGATCGGGGGTTCCACCACCGCGGCCCCCTGTGCCTCGAACAAGGCGCGCAGGCTTGCGGCTTTGGCGAGGATGTCGGATCGTGTAGCCATCAGCGGTTCAGCTCCAGTATCTCGCGCACTTTAGAGACAAGATCCCCACGCGCCACTTCATATTGACTGGGGCGGTCTTTCCATTCCTCCAGCGTGGCGCTTTCAGCGATTTTCGCGCCAAGGATCAGGTCCTTGATCTGGATCATACCCTTGTCGAATTCATCCCCGCCCGCGATCACCGCCACCGGGCTGGCGCGGCGGTCTGCATATTTCAGCTGGTTGCCAAAGTTCTTGGGGTTGCCCAGATAAACCTCGGCCCGGATGCCGGCCTGACGCAATTCGGCGACCATCGCCTGATAGTCGGACATGCGCGCCTTATCCATCACGGTCACCACCACGGGCCCTTCGGCCTGCGCCGACATCCGGCCCTTGGCCTGCAGTGCTGCAAGCAGCCGGTCGACGCCGATAGAGACACCCGTTGCAGGGACTTCCTGACCGGTGAAGCGCTTGACCAGATCGTCATACCGCCCGCCCCCTGCGACAGAGCCAAAGTTGCGTGGCCGGCCTTTTTCGTCCTGGATTTCGAAGGTCAGTTCCGCCTCGAACACCGGACCGGTGTAATAGCCAAGACCCCGCACGACAGAGGGGTCGATCTCTACGCGGTCAGCGCCGTAGCCGCCGGCCGCCATCAGATCGGCGATGGTTTCCAGCTCGTCCACGCCCTGCGCGCCTGTCTCGGATCCCGCGACCAGTTCACGCAGCCGCGCGACGGTTTCCGCACCGCTGTCGCGTTTAGCTTGCATAAAGCCCATGACCACATCGGCCTGAGTATCGGTCAGCCCTGCCCCATCGGTAAAGTCGCCGCTGTCATCCTTGCGGCCCGCGCCCAGCAATGCGCGTACGCCGTCCAGACCCAGCCGGTCGAGCTTGTCAATCGCACGCAGCACGATGCCGCGCTCGTGGGCGAAATTGTCGGGGTTGGCAGGGTCAAGCACGCCTGCGACCTCCATCACACCGTTAAGCACCTTGCGGTTGTTCACCCGCACGATGTAGTCCCCGCGGTCGATCCCGACTTCTTCCAGACAATCGGCCAGCATCGCGCAGATTTCTGCATCCGCCGCGACCGACGGTGCGCCGACCGTATCGGCATCGCATTGATAGAACTGGCGGAAGCGGCCTGGCCCCGGCTTTTCGTTGCGCCAGACCGGCCCCATCGCATAGCGCCGATAGGGCGTGGGCAGATCGTTGCGGTGTTGAGCATAGACGCGTGCCAGCGGTGCGGTCAGGTCATAGCGCAGGGCCAGCCAGTCGCCGGGCTTGTCCGCCTCTGCATCCTCTTGCCACGCGAAGACGCCCTCATTGGGGCGGTCCACATCGGGAAGGAACTTGCCCAAAGCCTGCACTGTCTCGACCCCGGAGCTTTCCAGCGCGTCAAAGCCATAGCGATGATAGACCTGCGCAATCTTATGCAGCATCTCGGCACGCTGTGTTACTTCTGCACCGAAATAGTCACGAAACCCCTTTGGCGTTTCGGCCTTGGGGCGGGGGGTCTTTTTTGGCTTGGCCATTGGATCACATCCTGTGGGCTGAATATCGCGCTTCGCGTCTAGCCCAACCCCCCGCCAAGGGCAAGCGACGCGGCCCCGCCGCGGCACGCATCCCCCCTTATCGAACGCGCGACAACCTGTTAGGAGGACGGCAAACGCGCAAGCTGCAAGGTGCCCTCATGGATAAGCTCGAAGAACAAATGGCCCATCTGATCCGTACGGTGGATGACCTGTCCGATGTCGTCGCCCGTCAGGAGACAGAGATCGCGACCCTGACACGGCGGGTTCATATGCTGATGCAGCGCGAGGGCGAACGCGAGGCAGCGGGCTCCGACGGAGTTGTCATCGGCAACGAACGCCCGCCGCACTATTGATCGGATGCCTCATCCAGGAAGCTGCCGCCGCCCCAGTGGGGCGCGTCAGATTTCCTCTACCTCCATCACGCCGGTCAGGGACCGGATGGCACCCTTGATCTTGGGGGTGACAGGGTATTCGGCGCAAAGATCGACCTCCACCTCGCCGGGCAGGGTCGGGTCCATCAGGCACAGTTGCACCGGCCCCTTGCCCGCGCTGCGCGCCGCGGATCGGGCACCGGCCAACACATCGGCGACCGCCTGAATAGCCCCCGCATCATCCACAAAGATCCGCAGCCCCATGTTACCCGCATCCTCGACCACCGTATCGATCGGCACCACGGACCGGCCCAGCAGTTTCAACTGGTCGCTTTCCATCGTCGCCTCGACCATGACCACGACCTTAGATCCTGTTTCAAGGTGGTCGCGCGCCAGTTCCAGCGTGTCCGAAAACAGCGTCACCTCGTAAGCGCCCGTCGGGTCCGACAGTTGCGCAAAAGCAAAGCGGTTGCCGCGCGCTGATTTACGTTCCTGCCGTCCGGCGACGATCCCTGCCAAACGGGCATTCATCGCCCCTTTGACCGAGACTTTCTCGGTCAGCTCGTCCAGCGTCAGGAACGGCACACCGCCCGTAGCGGATTTGCGTTTCATCGGCCCCATGTAATCGTCCAGCGGGTGGCCCGACAGATAGAAGCCTACGGCCTTGAACTCTTCGGTCAGGCGCTCGGCGGCCTCCCAATCGTCGCAAGGCACGATGCGCGGCTCTGGCAAGTCATCCCCCGCCTCGCCAAACAGCGACACCTGATTAGAGGCTTTCTGCTCGTGGATCGCGGCGGAATAGCTGACCAACCCGTCCAGCGACTGCCAGACGCGGCGGCGGTTGTTGTCCAGCTGGTCGAACGCACCGGACCGGGCCAGCATCTCAAGCGGACGTTTCCCCACCCGTTTCAGATCAACCCGCCGCGCCAGATCAAAAAGCGTGGCAAAGGGCTTGTCCACACCGTCAACCTTGCGGCCTTCGGTGATCAGCTTCATTGCCTCCACCCCGACGTTTTTCAGCGCGCCCAAAGCATAGACCAACGCGCCCTCGACCACCTTGAACGTCGCATCACTGCGGTTCACACAAGGCGGCACCCAGGGCAGTTCCAGCCGTTTGCGGACCTCTTCGAAATAGACCGCCAGCTTGTCGGTCAGATGGATATCACAGTTCATCACGCCAGCCATGAATTCGACCGGATGGTTCGCCTTGAGCCATGCGGTCTGATAGCTGACCACCGCATAGGCGGCGGCGTGGGATTTGTTGAAACCGTAGTTGGCGAATTTTTCCAGAAGGTCGAAAACCTCAGACGCCTTTTTCTTATCGACCCCGTTGGCCATCGCACCCTTTTCGAACTTGGGGCGTTCCTTGGCCATTTCCTCGGCGATCTTTTTACCCATCGCACGGCGCAGCAGGTCAGCGCCACCAAGGCTGTAGCCCGCCATAACCTGCGCGATCTGCATAACCTGTTCCTGGTAGACGATGATGCCCTGTGTTTCCTCGAGGATGTGGTCAATCGACGGATGCACGGATTCCCGCTCGCGCTGGCCGTTCTTGACCTCGCAATAGACCGGAATATTCTCCATCGGGCCGGGCCGGTACAGCGCGACCAAGGCGACGATGTCTTCGATACAGGTCGGCTTCATCCGCTTGAGGGCATCCATCATGCCGCTGGATTCCACCTGGAACACCGCCACCGTCTTGGCGCTGGCATAAAGCTTGTAAGAGGCCTCGTCGTCCAGCGGGATGGTGGCGATATCGTCGATCAGCCCCTCGGGCGGCTCGAACAGCTCTGTCCCGTCGGCGGCCACATGCAGGTGACGGCCCGAGGATTTGATCTGGTCGACCGCGTTCTGGATGACGGTCAGGGTCTTGAGGCCCAGAAAGTCGAACTTGACCAGACCGGCCTGTTCGACCCATTTCATGTTGAACTGCGTCGCGGGCATATCGGACCGCGGGTCTTGATAAAGCGGCACCAGCGCGTCCAGCGGCCGATCCCCGATCACAACCCCCGCCGCGTGGGTCGATGCGTTGCGCAACAGCCCCTCGACCTGCTGGCCATAGTTCAACAGCCGCGCGACGACTTCCTCGTTCTTGGCCTCCTCGCGCAGGCGTGGTTCATCCGCCAGTGCCTTTTCGATGCTGACAGGTTTCACGCCCTCGACGGGGATCATCTTGGACAGGCGATCCACCTGCCCGTAAGGCATCTGCAACACCCGCCCGATGTCACGCACCGCCGCCTTGGACAAAAGCGCCCCAAAGGTGATGATCTGCCCCACCTTGTCGCGCCCGTATTTGCGCTGCACATACTGGATCACCTCTTCCCGACGATCCATGCAAAAGTCGATGTCAAAGTCGGGCATCGAGACCCGTTCGGGATTCAGGAACCGTTCAAACAGCAGTTGATAGCGCAGCGGGTCCAGATCGGTAATCGTCAGCGCATAGGCCACCAGACTACCCGCGCCCGAGCCCCGCCCCGGCCCGACGGGAATATTATTGTCTTTCGCCCATTTGATAAAATCGGCAACGATCAGAAAATAGCCGGGGAACCCCATGCCCTCGATGATGCCCAGCTCGAAATCCAGCCGCTTTTCATATTCCTCGACGGTGGTGGCATGGGGGATCACCTTCAGCCGGTTTTTCAGCCCCTCATGCGCCTGCCGCTTGAGCTCTTCGATCTCGTCATCCGCAAACTTCGGCAGGATCGGATCACGGCGATACGCCATAAACGCACAGCGCTTGGCGATCTCGACCGTGTTCTCGATGGCTTCGGGCAGATCGGCAAACAGCGTCACCATCTCGGCCTGCGATTTGAAGTAATGCTGCGCGGTCAGCCGGCGACGTTCGTGCTGCTGATCGACATAGGCCCCATCCGCGATACAGATCAGCGCGTCATGGGCCTCGTACATATCGGCCTTGGGGAAATAGACGTCATTCGTCGCGACCAAAGGGATGCCCATGTCATAGGCCATCTCGACAAAGCCCCGTTCGGTCAGCTGTTCGGCCAAAGGCTGGCCATCCTCGCCGGGGTGGCGCTGCAACTCCACGTAAAGCCGGTCGGCAAAAGCCCCGTGCAGCCGTGCCATCAATGCCTCTGCCGCGGGGCGTTGACCGCCCTGCAACAGCTGCCCCACGGGGCCGCCCGCCCCGCCTGTCAGACAGATCAGCCCACCGTTCAGCGATTCCAGCTCCTCTAGGGTGACCTGCGGCAGCGCCCCGCCCTTGTCGATATATAGGCAGGAGTTCAGCTTCATCAGGTTTTCATACCCGGCCTCGGATTGGGCCAGCAAAACCACAGGGGCCGGATCGCGCGGTTTTTCCCCCGGTTGCACCTTCACATAGGCCAGATCCACCTGACAGCCGATGATCGGCTGCACGCCGGCCCCTGCCATGGCGACCGAGAATTCCAACGCGGCAAACATGTTGTTGGTATCCGTCAGGGCCAGCGCCGGCATATCGGCCCCCTTGCACAGATCAGGCAGCTTTTTCAGCCGCAACGCCCCTTCCAACAACGAATACTCGGAGTGCGTGCGCAGGTGAATGAATCGGGGTGCTTGTGCCATGGGGCCAACTTACCCAAGCCCACCCGCAGTCACCAGTCCCACCGGTGCCCTGCGCCCGTTTTTCCAGCAACACGACACGCCCTTGAGCGCAGGACGCCACGAAATCTCTTGCCAAGCCCCCTTGCCCCCGCCTAGCCTCGTTCAACATTTGCCCGCGCCGCGTTCTACGTCGCATCGAACGCCGCGCAGATCACGGGCTGAGGTACCGCGGCGGAACGAACCCTATGGACATCACTTTTCTCCTCAACGGGGAAGTCGTGTCACTGACCGGCGTCTCCCCCACCATGACGCTGCTGGACTGGCTACGCGAAACCCGACATCTGACCGGCACCAAGGAAGGCTGCAACGAAGGCGATTGCGGCGCCTGTTCCGTTATGATCAGCGACGATCAGGGTCACCGCGCCCTGAACGGCTGCATCCTGTTCCTGCCCCAGATCAACGGCAAATCCGTGACCACCGTCGAAGGGCTCGCCGCAGCTGACGGCAGCCTACATCCTGTGCAGCAGACCATGATCGACCACCACGGCAGCCAATGCGGCTTTTGCACGCCGGGCTTTGCCGTCACCATGGCCACCGACCATCTCAACGGGGCCACGGATCACGACACGCAGCTCGCCGGCAACCTGTGCCGCTGCACCGGTTACGCCCCAATCATCCGCGCCGCCAAAGCCGCCGAGGCCGCCCCCGTGCCCGCCCACCTGCGCAACCTCAAACTTCCAGATGGCCCTAAATCCTCGGGGGGGCCGGCGCAGCCGGACGGGGGCGGACAGCCCCCTGCGACCTCGCGCCCCACGACCACGGATGAACTGGCCCACTGGTACGCCGATCACCCCGATGCGACCCTGATTGCGGGGGCAACGGATGTCGGCCTCTGGGTCACCAAACAATTCCGCGATCTGGGGCCGGTCGTGTTTCTCAACCAGATCCCCGACCTGCGCGGCATCACCGATGGCGGGGATCACTGGCGCATCGGCGCAGCCACCACCCTTGCCACGCTTACCGCGCATTTTGCCCCGCTCTACCCCAGCTTGGGCGCGATGCTCCGGCGGTACGGATCCGCGCAGGTGCGCAATGCGGCCACCATCGGGGGTAACATCGCCAATGGCTCGCCCATCGGGGACGGCCCTCCGGCGCTGATCGCGATGGGGGCAACATTGCACCTGCGTCACGGCGACACCCGCCGGAGCCTGCCGCTTGAAGACTTCTTTATCGACTACGGCAAACAGGACCGCGGCCCCGGAGAATTTGTCGAGGCGATCACCGTCCCGAAACTCCCCACTGGCAGGGATGACAGCCTGCGCTGCTACAAGATCAGCAAACGTTTCGATCAGGACATCTCGGCGCTGTGCGGCTGTATCAACATCACCCGCGCCGGCGATGTGATCACAGACGCACGCATCGCCTTTGGCGGCATGGCAGGCACACCGAAACGGGCAAGCCAGACCGAAGCCCTGTTGATCAACCAACCTTTTGACGAGGCGACGATCCGCCGCGCGATGGATGCGTTGGCGCTGGATTATCAGCCAATGACCGACATGCGCGCCTCGGCGCAGTATCGCCTGCTGACCGCCCAGAACCTGCTGCTGCGCTATCTGCATGACGTGAACGGCCTGCCCACGAACCTGCACGAGGTGACAGCATGAGCGTTGCTAAACCCCTCCCCCATGATGCAGCCAAGCTCCATGTCACGGGGGCTGCGCGTTACGTTGACGACATCCCGACACCGGCCACAACGCTGCATATCGCCTTTGGACTGAGCACGGTGGCCGCGGGCACGCTCAACAGCATGGACCTGCGCGATGTCGCTGCTGCCCCCGGTGTGGTGGCGGTGCTGACGGCGGCAGATCTGCCGTTTGACAATGACGTATCGCCCTCCAACCATGACGAACCCCTGCTGGCCACCGACGCGGTACATTATGCGGGCCAGCCCGTGTTCATGGTCATAGCGACGACCCACCTTGCCGCCCGCCACGCCGCGCGGCTTGGGGCGGTGGACATCACCCCGACCACCCCGATCCTGACCATAGAAGAAGCGCTTGCCGCCGATGCTCGGTTCGAGGATGGCCCCCGCGTCTACCAGAAGGGCGACGCCGCAGCCGCGCTGACCACCGCCCCCCAAACTCTGAGCGGGACGATCAATATCGGCGGGCAAGAGCATTTCTACCTCGAAGGTCAGGCCGCCCTCGCCCTGCCGCAAGATAATGGCGACATGGTCGTCCATTCCTCCACCCAGCACCCGACCGAGATCCAGCATAAGGTGGCAGAGGCGCTTGGCACGCCGATGCACGCCGTGCGGGTAGAGACGCGGCGCATGGGCGGTGGTTTTGGTGGCAAGGAAAGTCAGGGCAATGCGCTCGCCGTGGCCTGTGCCGTCGCCGCCGCGCGCACGGGACGCCCCTGCAAAATGCGCTATGACCGTGATGACGATATGATCGTCACAGGTAAACGCCATGATTTCCGCATTGACTATACCGTAGGCTTTGACGCCACTGGCCGCATCTCGGCGCTGGATTTCACCCATTACACCCGCTGTGGCTGGGCGATGGACCTGTCCCTGCCCGTGGCCGACCGCGCGATGCTGCATGCGGATAATGCCTATCACCTTGATAACATCCGCATCACCTCGCACCGCTTGCGCACCAACACGCAAAGCGCCACCGCGTTTCGCGGGTTTGGCGGGCCACAGGGGATCGTGGGCATCGAACGGGTCATGGACCATATCGCACAGTCACTCGGGTTTGATCCGCTGGCGGTGCGGCGCGCCAATTTCTACGCCGATGTGATGCAGCCTGACGCAACCGGACAGGCCCATGACCACCGCGCCCTGCCCCATGACACCGAGGCTGATCTTGCCTCGCGCGGGGCACCGCCCGCACCACAAGAGAGCACGCCACCCCAGCCCACGGGTCTGCAAACCACACCCTACCACCAACCGGTGCAGGACTGTATCATCAACGCGCTGACCGACCGGCTGGCCCAGACATCAGACTACGCCGCACGCCGCGCCGCCATTGCCGACTGGAACGCGACGCAGCCGGTCCTGAAACGCGGCATCGCGCTGACGCCGGTCAAGTTCGGCATCTCTTTTACCCTCACCCACCTTAATCAGGCGGGGGCGTTGGTGCATGTCTATCAGGACGGGTCGATCCACCTGAACCACGGCGGCACGGAAATGGGTCAGGGCCTGTTCCAGAAGGTCGCGCAAGTCGCCGCCAGTCGCTTTGGCGTTGACCTCTCGGTCGTCAAGATCACCGCGACGGATACGGGCAAGGTGCCCAATACCTCGGCCACGGCGGCGTCTTCGGGGACGGACCTGAACGGCATGGCGGTGCAAGTGGCCTGCGACACGATCCGCGACCGCATCGCCGACCATCTGGCCGAGCGGTATCAGACCACCGCAGACCAGATACGCTTTGCCGATGGTCAGGTTCATATCGGGGAGGAGGAGATCAGCTTTGCCCAAGCTGCCGCCTCTGCCTATGAAAACCGCGTGTCGCTGTCGTCCACCGGCTACTACAAGACGCCCGAAATCGAATGGGACCGCATCAAGGGCCGCGGCCGCCCGTTCTTCTACTTTGCTTATGGCGCAGCCGTCACCGAAGTGGTGATCGACACGCTAACGGGCGAAAACCGCATTTTGCGCGCGGACATCTTGCATGACGCGGGCGCATCGCTGAACCCCGCGCTGGACATTGGCCAGATCGAAGGCGGCTATGTGCAGGGCGCGGGCTGGCTCACGACCGAAGAACTCGTCTGGGATGCCAAAGGCTCGCTGAAAACCCATGCGCCCTCGACCTACAAGATCCCCGCCATCTCGGACCGGCCCGATGTGTTCAACGTGGCGCTTTGGGACGAACCCAACCCCGCGCAGACGATCTACCGGTCAAAAGCGGTGGGGGAGCCGCCGCTGATGCTGGGCATCTCGGCTTTCATGGCGCTGTCGGATGCGGTGAGCGCCTGTGGCGACGGATTTGGCGACCTGCAAACACCCGCCACGGCCGAAGCAGTGCTGACCGCCATCGGGAAGGCCCGCAATGCCCTTTGACCGCGCAGCCCTAGCGCAGGCCGTTGCCGCGCATGGCACGGTAGCGCGCATCGTTCTGGTGCAGGTCAAAGGCTCTGCCCCGCGTCCGGCGGGGACGTCGATGCTGGTTTGGGCGGGCGGTGCGTCCGGCACAATCGGCGGCGGCCAGCTTGAGCTGCAATCGATGCGCGATGCCGCCGCCATGCTCGCAGGTGGCCCGCGCAGCAAGCTGACCCGCGCCGCCCTTGGCCCCGCTATGAACCAATGCTGCGGCGGGGCGGTGACGGTGGTGACAGAGCGTTTCGACGCCGCCACAGTCGAAGCCCTGCCCGACACCTACCCCGACATCTACCTGCGCGCTGTTGATCCGGCGGCCCCGTCCCTTGCGGACAGCTTTCGCGCCAAGATCGACCGTGCCAGTGGCGGCACGACACCGCTCGCCATTACCCTGCACGGGGGCTGGTTGGCAGAGCCGCTGTGGCAGCCCTCGCGGCAAGTGGTCATTCACGGCGCGGGCCATGTCGGCAGCGCGCTGGCGCGTATTCTGGCCCCGCTGCCGCAGTTTCGCGTCACACTCGCCGACCCGCGCCCCGGGTATCTGGACGATCTGCCAGAGGGCGTCAGCGGCGTCGATGGCCCTTGGCGTGCCGCGCTGCACAGCGCCGAAGATGACGCTGCGCATTTCATCATGACACCGGCCCATGACGACGATCTGGACCTGTGCCACCGCTTGCTGCAACGCGATTTTGCGTTCGGCGGGTTGATCGGGTCAGACACGAAATGGGCGCGGTTTCGCAGCCGCCTGGCCGCCCTTGGCCATGCCCCCGAACAGATCGCCCGCATCACCTGCCCCATCGGCGCGCGGCAATTTGGCAAGCATCCTCAAGCGATTGCGCTTGGGGTGGCCACGCAACTCTTGCAATTTGAACCCGCCCGCACGAATAAACAGGTTCGTTTGACACAAAAGGAACGCTGCGCATGACCGACACGCCCCTTCTGGCGCTTTCCGGGCTGACCAAAGCCTACCCCGGTGTTGTCGCCAATGATGACGTGTCATTGCGGATCGCGCCGGGCGAGGTCCACGCGCTGCTGGGGGAAAACGGCGCGGGCAAGTCGACGCTGGTCAAGATGATCTATGGGCTGGTCAAACCCGACAGCGGCACGATGCAGATGCACGGAGCCAGCTTTGCCCCGCACGAGCCCCGCGCCGCACGCGCCGCCGGTGTGGGCATGGTGTTCCAGCATTTCTCGCTGTTTGACGCACTGAGCGTGGCCGAAAACATCGCCTTGGGGATGGAGAACGCGCCCAAGCTGCGCACCCTCAGCAAGCAGATTCGCGACGTGTCCGAGGCCTACGGCCTGCCGCTGGCCCCCGACCGCATCGTCGGCGACCTTTCTGCCGGTGAACGCCAGCGGGTCGAGATCATCCGCTGCCTGCTGCAAGACCCCAAACTGTTGATCATGGATGAACCCACCAGCGTTCTGACCCCGCAAGAGGTTGAAATCCTGTTCAAAACCCTACGCAAGCTCAGCGCCGAGGGCACCGCGATCCTCTATATCTCGCACAAGCTCGAAGAGATCCGCAGCCTGTGTGACAGCGCCACGATCCTGCGATTGGGCAAGGTGGTAGGCCATTGCACCCCGTCAGAGACGACGGCACGGGATATGGCGGAAATGATGGTGGGCAGCACGCTCAAGACACCGACCCGCGCAGGCAAGACCCCCGGCGCGGTCAAGCTGGACCTGAGGGGGCTGTCCGCGCCCTCGCCCAGTTCCTTCGGGATGCCGCTGCGTGACATCACCGTGCAAGTCCGCGCGGGCGAGATTCTGGGCATCGGTGGCGTGGCGGGCAACGGGCAGGATGAATTGCTGTCGGCCCTGTCGGGCGAGCTGCCGACCGCCGCTGGCATGATCGGGTTCGAGGGTCAGGACGTGGGCCAGCTTGGCCCCACCGCGCGCCGCCGTCTGGGTATCCTGACCGCGCCCGAGGAACGGCTTGGCCATGCCGCCGCCCCTGATATGTCCCTGACCGAGAACGCGATGCTGACCGGTGCCGTGCGCGAAAAACTGGAGCGGCGCGGCATGTTGAACTGGCCCGCCGCCAAACGGTTTGCCGAACGTATCATCGCGGATTTCGACGTGCGCACCCCCGGCCCCGGCAATGCCGCGCGGTCGCTGTCGGGCGGGAACCTGCAAAAATTCGTCATCGGCCGCGAGGTGTTGCAAAATCCGCAGGTGTTGGTGGTCAATCAGCCTACTTGGGGGGTTGATGCCTCTGCCGCGGCGGCGATCCGACAGGCGCTGCTGGATCTGGCCGAGAATGGCACAGCGGTGATCGTGATCAGTCAGGATCTGGACGAGCTGATGGAAATCTCGGACCGCTTCGCCGCGCTGAACGAGGGCCGCCTGTCGGAGCCGCGCGCCGCGGCAGGGCTGACGGTGGACGAGATCGGATTGATGATGGGCGGGGCCCACGGGATGGAGGTGGCGCATGTTTGACGCGTTGCTTGCGGGGGTTTCACACCCCCACACCCCCGTGGAGTTTACCTTGCAAAATGAAGCAGATGACAAGAACTGGGGCGCGGCATGATGCGGCTTGAGAAACGGCCGCAGGCCAGCCGGGCGTTTTCCTATGCAACGCCGGTTCTGGCGGTGATTGCCACGATGGTTTTTGGCGGCGCGCTGTTCGCGGTGCTTGGCAAAGACCCTGTCGCGTCGATCATGACGATTTTCTGGGAGCCGCTGTTCGGCGATTTCGCCTTTTACTATCGCCCGCAACTGCTGGTGAAAGGAGCACCCCTGGTCTTGATCGCCATTGGCCTGTCGCTGGGGTTCAAGGCGGGGATCTGGAACATCGGTGCCGAGGGCCAGTACATCATGGGGGCCATTTGCGGTGCCGGTGCAGGTCTGGCCTTCTACCCCGCAGAGAGTGTTTTTATCTTTCCGGTGATGGTGCTTGCAGGCGCGCTTGGCGGATGGGTCTGGGCCATGATCCCCGCCGTGCTCAAGGTCAAATTCGGGACGAACGAGATTCTCGTGTCATTGATGCTGGTCTATGTGGCGGAACAATTCCTCGCCTCTGTCAGCCTTGGGTTGCTGAAAAACCCCGAAGGCTTCGGCTTTCCGGGCAGCCGCAACCTGCAGCAATATGCCTCGGCCCATAATGGCGAGTTGATCGCGGGATCGGGGATGCATTGGGGGGTGGTTGCCGCCCTGATCGCGGTGATCTTTGCCTATGTCTTATTGGCGCGGCACCGGTTGGGCTTTGCCATCCGCGTGACCGGGGAGGCACCGCGGGCGGCGCGGTTTTCCGGCGTGAACCCGACGCGGCTGGTGTTGTTCTGCATGGGCATGTCGGGGCTGCTGGCCGGTCTGGCAGGGATGTTCGAGGTCGCGGGTCCTGCGGGGCAGATCACCATCGATTTCAACGTGGGCTACGGGTTCACCGCGATCATCGTCGCCTTTCTGGGACGGTTGCATCCGATGGGTATCCTGCTGGCCGGTGGTCTGATGGCGCTGACCTATATTGGGGGTGACATCGCGCAAAGCCAGTTGGGACTGCCTGCCGCTGCCATCCAGGTGTTTCAGGGGATGTTGCTGTTCTTCCTGCTCGCCTTTGATCTTTTCACCCATTACCGGCTGCGCCTTGGCCGGACGGAGGTCGCGTAATGGATCTGTCTGCAATCAATCCGGTGCTCTTTGTCGCGGGCTTTCTGGTGGCGGCGACGCCGCTGATCTTTGCCGCTTTGGGCGAGTTGGTGGTCGAGAAATCCGGCGTGCTGAACCTTGGGGTCGAAGGGATGATGATCATCGGCGCGATCTGCGGCTTTGCCACTGCCGTTGAAACCGGATCGCCCCTGTTGGGCTTTGCCGCCGCGGCCCTAGGGGGCGCGTTGCTGAGCCTGCTGTTCGCCTTCCTGACGCAGATCACATTGGCCAATCAGGTCGCATCGGGCTTGGCGCTGACGCTGTTCGGGCTGGGGTTTTCGGCGTTGCTTGGGCAAAGCTATGTCGGGATCAAACCACCGCGCCTGCCGGATGTGAACTTTGGCCCGCTGCATGACATCCCCGTCATCGGGCCGATCTTCTTTTCTCATGACATCATTCTGTACTTGGGCTTTGCGCTGGTCGTCGCCGTCTGGGCTGTGCTGAAATTCACCCGCATGGGGCTGATCCTGCGCGCTGTCGGCGAAAGCCACGAGGCGGCCCACGCCCTTGGCTACAAGGTGGTGCGCATCCGCACGCTGGCGATCATGTTCGGCGGGGCCTGTGCCGGTCTGGGCGGGGCCTACATCAGCCTGATCCGTGTGCCCCAATGGACAGAAGGCATGACCGCAGGTGTGGGCTGGATCGCCCTTGCGCTGGTGGTTTTTGCCAGCTGGAAGCCCTGGCGGCTGTTGCTGGGTGCCTATCTTTTTGGCGGTATCACGCAGCTTCAGCTGAATCTGCAAGGCGCGGGCGTTGCCATTCCGGTCGAGTATCTGGCAATGTCGCCCTACCTCATCACCATCCTTGTGCTGGTGATCCTTTCCGCGGATAAAAGCGCTGCTCCGGCATCGCTGGGCCGCACTTTCCACGCCTCTCACTAGGGGCCTATCTTCAAGCGCCGGATAAAAGGCGCGTTACTCAGGGGACTACGTTATGAAATTCACCACACTTATGGCCAGCGCGGCACTGGCGCTTGGGCTTGCGGGCGGCGCATATGCCCAAGACAAGACCAAAGTCGGCTTTGTCTTTGTTGGCCCCGTCGGCGATGGCGGCTGGACCTACGAACACAACCAGGGCCGTCTGGCAGTCGAGAAAGAATTCGGTGACGCTGTTGAAACCGTCTTTGTTGAAAACGTGGCCGAGGGCCCCGATTCCGAGCGTGTGATGACGCAGATGGCGTTGGACGGCGCGGACCTGATCTTTACCACGTCTTTTGGCTATATGGACCCGACCATCAACGTCGCGGGCAAATTCCCGGATGTGAAATTCGAACACGCCACCGGCTACAAGCGTGCCGACAACGTGTCGACCTATTCCGCGCGTTTCTACGAAGGTCGCGCCATTCAGGGTCACATCGCGGGCAAGATGACTAAATCGAACATCATCGGCTATATCGGGTCCTTCCCGATCCCCGAAGTGATCCGTGGCATCAACTCGGCCTATATTCACGCCAAGAAGGTGAACCCCGATGTCGAGTTCAAGATCGTCTGGGCCTACACATGGTTTGACCCCGCCAAAGAAGCAGATGCGGCCAAGGTTCTGATCGAACAGGGGGCGGATGTTGTCCTGCAGCACACCGATTCCACAGCACCTCAGGCGGCGGCGCAAGAAGCGGGCGACGTGATCACCTTTGGTCAGGCGTCCGACATGGCGCAATACGCGCCCAAGCCGCGCGTCTCGTCGATCATTGACGATTGGGCCCCCTATTACATCGCCCGCACCAAGGCGGTCATGGATGGCACATGGGAAAGCAAAGACACATGGGACGGCATCGGTGCCGGCATGGTTGGTATTGGCGAGATTACGGACGCCGTGCCTGCTGACGTGAAAGAAGAAGCGCTGGCGCTGAAAGCATCGATCGCGGATGGGTCCTACCACCCGTTCACCGGCCCGCTGAAAAAGCAGGACGGTTCCGATTTCCTGGCGGAAGGCGAAACAGCCGATGACGGCACGCTGGCGGGCATGAACTTCTATGTCGAAGGCATCAAGGGCGACATTCCGAACTAAGCCGGACACTGACCTGACACGATCAAAGGCCTCGCATCCGCGGGGCCTTTTTTGTTGCGAAATCACCGCGGTGCCCCGTCTTGCGACAAAACGCATCTGGTGCGGGGCATTCAAGCTGCCTACAGAAGGTACATGCGCTTTCTGCCCGCCTTCCCCTGCCAACTGCTTGCCACCGTTCTGGTGCTGCTGTCGCTTGCGACATCGGGGTTTGCGCATCGTTTCGCGCCCGTAGACCTGTCGCCCGAGCTGCAAGCCTATGTTGCGAATGGCGGCGCGCTGGCGGACCTCTGCGGCACTGGTGATAGCCCGCACTCAGGCAATATGGCCGATTGCAAGACCTGCCGTCTGATCGGTGCCATGGCGCTGCCCGAAGCGGTCACCGGCCTGCCCGTTCCCGTGCTTGAGAAAACGCAAACCCTGCGCTTTGTGGCGAAACGGCTGCTGCACACACGCAAGCCTGACCCCAGCCGGCTGACCCGCGCCCCGCCCCAAGTCTGAACATCTATCCCAATTGTTCATTCTTTCCGCCTGCCGATGATGCAGGCCCTTAGGCTTGGAGCCCTCATATGACGACCCCTACCCAAACCACGCAACCCGACGGCGGCGTGAACAAACTCTACTTTGCTGCATGGCGCTGGCATTTCTATGCCGGGCTGTTCGTGCTGCCCTTTCTGTCGGTTCTCGCCATAACCGGCATGGCAATGCTGTGGATCGCCTGGATTGACGGGCGCGACGGTGAATTTACCCCGGTGACCGTGCAGGAAACCGTTTTGTCGGTCTCGGCACAGTCGCAAGCCGCGGTCGAGGCCGTGCCCGGCGGCACGCTGGTGCAATATGTGGCCCCACGCGCGCCTGATCTGGCGGCCCTGTTCCGCGTGGACCACGATGGGGATGCGGTGATGGTTGCGGTTGATCCCTATACGGCCAAGGTGATCGAGAGCTTTCCGCGGCGGTCCGGCTGGTACGATTTCGCGGATGGCATCCACAGTGATCTGATGCTGGGGGTGACCGGTGATCGCATGATAGAAGCCGCGGCCTCGATCGCCTTGGTGCTGATCGCCACGGGGCTTTATATGTGGTGGCCGCGTGGTGCAGGCTGGCGCGGGACGCTGGTGCCACGTTTCACCAAGGGCCGTGCGATGTGGAAATCACTGCATGGCGTTGTGGGCATCTGGGTATCGGCCTTTCTGGTGCTGTTCCTGATCTCGGGCCTGTCTTGGGCGGGCATCTGGGGCGGCAAGATGGTGCAAGCCTGGAGCCAGTTCCCTGCCGAGAAATGGGATGCCGTGCCCCTATCGGACGACATCCATGCCAGCATGAACCACCACCGCCGCGAGGTGCCTTGGGCGCTGGAACAAACGCCGATGCCTGCGTCTGGCAGCGCGGCTGGGGCTGCGGGGGTTGCAGGGGCCATCACGATTGACAGCATCGATGCATTGGCGCGCGAGATCGGCTTTGACGCGCGCTATCAGATGAACCTGCCGCAGGACGATACCGGCGTCTGGACGCTGAGCCGCGATTCCATGAACACCGACAGCACCGACCCGATGTCGGACCGCACCGTGCATATCGACCAGCACAGCGGCAATATCCTCGCCGATGTGCGCTATGCCGATTATTCGCTTGCGGGCAAAGCCATGGCAGTGGGGATTGCGCTGCACATGGGCACCTTGGGGCTGCTGAGCGTGCTGGCCAATACGCTGGTCTGCCTGTCGGTGCTGTTCCTCTGCGTCAGTGCGCTGGTGCTTTGGTGGAAGCGTCGCCCTACCGCCGCTGGCCGCCTGTCCGCCCCGCCCATGCCGTCAGAGCTGCCGTTGTGGCAGGGGGCCGTGCTGGTCGGGCTGTTCGTGTCGATGGCCTTCCCCATGGCCGGGGCCGTGCTGCTGAGCGTGCTGGCGGTCGATGTGTTGATCCTGTCGCGCCTGCCCGCGCTGCGTCACCGTCTGACCTGACCTGAAGCCCCCGCGCCGCTTGTCAAATACGGCGCGGGGGATGCATGCCCACTACCCATCCGGCTGCAACACGCTATCATCAGCGTCATGATCAAAATCCACCACCTGAACCGGTCCCGCTCTCATCGCATTTTGTGGCTGCTCGAAGAAATCGGCGCGCCTTATGATGTCATCCCCTATACCCGCGATGCCAAGACCAACCTCGCCCCGCCCGAACTAAAGCTCGTGCACCCCTTGGGCAAATCCCCCATGGTCGAGATCGACGGCACGCTGATCGCCGAGAGCGCGGCCATCACCGAGGTGCTTTGCACCCGTTTCGCGCCACAGATGATCCCCGATCGTGACAGCGCCGCCTATTTGCAGCACCTTGAACTGATGCATTTCGCCGAAGGGTCCGCGATGACGCCGATCCTGCTGAACCTCTATGTCAGCCGTTTGGGCGACGCCGGTGCGCCGCTGCATCCGCGCATCGCGTCTGAACTGGACAACCACTATAGCTACATGAACAGCCGCGTGCGGGCCTCGGGGCATTTTGTGCAAGATACGCTGTCGGCGGCGGATATCATGCTCAGCTTTCCGGCAGAGATCGCGATGCAGCAGGGCCGCGCCAAGGATTATCCCGCACTCGCTGGCTTTGTCGAGATGATCCACGCGCGCCCCGCCTATGGTCGCGCCACCGCGCGCGGCAAGACCGATGCCTAACCGCGCGGTTGCACGTCCCACCGGCCCATGTCACCCATAAGCACGGAACGTGGGGCCGGCGGGACAGGTCAGCGCGAAACCAGTGCAAGGGACAGGGGGTACCTATGACAGAAAACACATCCGATATCCTTGTGATCGGCGGCGGCATCGCGGGCATCTCGGCCGCGGCGCGCCTGTCTGGTGATGCAAAAGTCACGGTGATCGAAGGGGAAAAAGCGCTTGGCTATCACGCCTCTGGCCGGTCGGCCGCGCTGATCGAAGAGAATTACGGTGCGCCCTCTGTGCAGGCGCTGAACAAGGCCACCGTCGGCTATCTGCGCGACGGCGGCTACCTGTCCCCGCGCGGCCTGATGATCATCGCCGACCGCCACGAGGAAGAGGCGTTTCACAGCGATCTCGCCCATATGGGGGTCGAACAGATCACCCCCGACGATGCGCTCCGCCTTGTGCCGATCCTGGCCGCCGAGCGCATCGCCTTTGCCGGCTACCACGCTGACGCCCATGATATTGATACCGACCGTCTGCTGCAGGATTTCGCCAAGGAACTGCGCGGCAATGGCGGACGGATTGAAACCGGGCATCCCGTCACATCCATCACCCGCACGGGCAATACGTGGAAGGTCACCGCAGGCCCGCACATCCATCACGCCGCAAAACTGCTTAACGCCGCCGGAGCCTGGGCCGACCAGATCGCCATTCTGGCCGGTGTGCCCCCCATCGGCATCACCCCCTACCGCCGGTCCATGGCCCGCATTGCGGCACCGGGCGGGCATGACCTGTCGCGCTGGCCGATGTTCTTTGGCGTGGGCGAAACATGGTACGCCAAGCCCGACGCGGGTGCGCTGCTGATCTCGCCCGCCGATGAGGACGCGACCGAACCGCAGGACGCATGGGCCGACGACATGGTGCTGGCCGAAGGGCTGGAGCGATACCAGAACATGGTCGCCGTGCCGCTGACGAAACCCATCGCGACATGGGCGGGGCTGCGCAGCTTTGCCGTGGACCGCACGTTGGTGCTGGGCCCCGATCCCGCCCAGCCCGACTTTATCTGGAGCGCGGGACAAGGCGGCTACGGCTTCCAGACCAGCGCCGCCGCCTCGCAACTGGTGGCCGATCTGACCCTCGGCAACGCCCCGTCGCTGCCCGATCCGGTGGTCGAGGCACTGCGCCCCGATAGGCTGCGCGCATGACAGCCAAGCTTCCCCCAAGCGCCAGCGTCGCGCTGCCCACCCGCGGTGCCATGCTGCACGCCCCCGCCGCCGACCGGAACAAGGATGCCCTGTGTGACCTGCTGCGTGACCATGCACCTCAGACAGGTCGCGCGCTCGAGATTGCCAGCGGGACGGGGCAGCATATCGCCGCCTTCGCCCGCGCCCTGCCCGATCTGCACTGGCAGCCGACCGAGCCCGCCCCCGACCGCCGCGCCAGCATCGACGCCTATATCGCCGAGGCCGGGCTGACCAACGTCGCCCCCGCCGCCCCGCTGGATGCAACAGCGGCGGGTTGGCACAAGCCACTGCCACCGCAAGACCTGATCTTCCTCGCCAACCTCCTGCATCTGATCCCGACAGAGGCCGCGCAGATGCTCATCACCGAAGCCGCGCTTGCGGTCGCCCCCGGTGGCACGTTGATCCTCTATGGTCCGTTCCGCCGCGAGGGTGTGCTCACCTCCGACGGAGATGCGAAATTCGATGCCGAGCTGCGCACCGCCGATCCTGCGATCGGGTACAAGGATACGGTCGACATCACGCGTTGGCTCAGCGATGCTGCACTAAGCCCGATCGACAGGATCGACATGCCCGCCAATAATCTGGCCTTTATCGCACGAAAGCCGTGACCCTATGCCCCGACTTCGCGTTCTTGCCCTCCTCTCTGCCCTTGTCCTTTCGGCCTGTGGTGCGCCGCAACTCTCTGTCCCTGTGGGGGATGTGACGGCGGCCAATTTCGGCGACCGCAAGCCGTTCGACTGGCCCGGCCAAAGCCCCGACCGCTATGCGGTGCACGGCATTGATGTGGCGCGCTTCCAGCAACCGCTGAACTGGGGCGAGGCCCGCGTCTCCGGCGTGAACTTCGCCTTCATCAAAGCCACCGAAGGCGGCGATCTGCTGGACCCGATGTTCCAGAACCACTGGGACGGTGCCGGCCGCGCCGGTGTCGCCCGCGGGGCCTATCACTTCTATTATTTCTGCACGACGCCCGAGAAACAGGCCCGCTGGTTCATCGAAAACGTGCCCAAAGCGCCGGGCATGCTGCCCCCCGTGCTGGATCTGGAGTGGAACCCCTTTTCCCCCACCTGCACCCTGCGCCCGCCCGCCGATACCGTCCGCCGCAATGCGCAGACCTTTCTAAGCATCCTGCGCGCGCATTACGGGCAGCAGCCCGTCGTCTACACCACGCCGGAGTTCTATGCCCAGAATGACATGGGACGTCTGCGCGGTGTTGAATTCTGGCTCCGCTCCACCGCCGCCCACCCGTCCGAGAAATACCCCGACGAGCGCTGGACCTTCTGGCAATACACCAGCACCGGCCGCGTCCCCGGAGCCGCCGGCGACATCGACATCAACGTCTATGCCGGTAGCCCCAGCAGTTGGGACAACTGGCTTTCGCGGCGTCAGGTGCGGTAGGAAAAAGTCCCGCCAAACATGTGCTTGGCGGGGCTCTGTATGTGTCAGAGTAAATGTCTGCGTCATCCATCCACGCGGATGGTCGCGTTTTTCGGGTCGTAGGGGCTGTCCTCCACAACTTCGGCATCCCATAGCTGGTCGAACATCTTGACCTTCAACTTTGTGCCAACCACCGCGATGTCGGGTTTGACATAGCCCATGCCGATGGATTTACCGAAGGCCACCGAATACCCGCCCGAGGTCAGGCGGCCAACGCGGGTGTCGCCGTGGTACAGCACTTCGCGGCCCCAAGGGTCTGCGTCGTCGGGCCCGTCGATCAGCAAGGTCACACATTTGCTGCGGATACCGTGGGCCTGCATTGCGTCCTTGCCGTGGAAGTCCTTGGACAGGTCGACAAAGCGAGGCAGGTCGGCCTCTAGCGGGGTGGCATCGCGGCCCAGTTCATTGCCGAAAGCACGGTAGGATTTCTCTTGCCGCAGCCAGTTCTGTGCCCGCGCGCCGACCAGTTTCATCCCGTGTTTCTCGCCCGCCTTCTCCAGCAGATCGAACAGGTGGTTCTGCATCTCGATCGGGTGGTGCAGTTCCCAACCGAGCTCTCCGGTATAGGCGACGCGGATGGCACGGACAGGGACCATCCCCAGCTCGATATTGCGCATGGTCAACCAGGGGAACCGCTTGTTGCTCAGCACCGTCTCGGGGTCCGCATCCTTGATGACCTCTTTCAGGACATCGCGCGATTTGGGGCCCGCGATGGCAAAGACACCCCATTGCGTGGTCACGTCATGACATTCGATATAACCGAATTCGGGCGCTTTATCGGCAATGGCCTTGCGCAGGAAATCACTGTCATAGGCCGTCCAGGCCCCGGCGGACACAAGGTAGTATTCATCCTGAGCGAGCCGCACGATGGTATATTCGGTGCGCGTGGTGCCGTTGATCGTCAGCGCATAGGTCAGGTTGATGCGCCCGGCGGAGGGCAGCTTGTTGCAGGTGAACCAATCCAGAAAGGCAGTGGCCCCCGGCCCCTTGACCAGATGTTTGGTAAAGGCGGTCGCATCGATCAGGCCCACGCCCTCGCGGATCGCCTTGGCCTCATCGACCGCATGCTGCCACCAGCCGCCGCGCCGGAAGGACCGGCTGTCGTGGTCATTGAACCCCAGCGGCGCAAAGTAGTTCGGGCGTTCCCACCCGTTCACATGGCCGAACTGTGCGCCACGGGCGGCCTGACGGTCATAGGCAGGCGAGGTACGCAAGGGCCGACACGCGGGGCGCTCCTCATCCGGGTGGTGCAGGATATAGACGTGCTCATAGGCCTCTTCGTTCTTGCGCGCGGCATATTCGGTGGTCATCCAGTCGCCATAGCGTTTGGGGTCCAGCGACGCCATGTCGATCTCGGCCTCGCCCTCGACCATCATCTGCGCAAGGTAGTAGCCCGTGCCCCCCGCAGCTGTGATCCCGAAAGAGAACCCTTCGGCCAGCCACATATTGCGCAACCCGGGTGCCGGACCGACCAGCGGGTTGCCGTCGGGCGTATAGCAGATCGGCCCGTTGAAATCGTCCTTGAGGCCGGAGTCCGCACAAGACGGGACGCGGTCGGCCATGGCCATATACTGATCCGCGATCCGGTCCAGATCCAGCGGAAACAGATCGGCCCGGAAGCTGTCCGGCACCCCATATTCGAACCGTGCAGGCGCGCCGCGCTCGTAGATGCCCAAAATCCAGCCGCCCCGCTCTTCGCGGGCGTAGGATTCATTGTCGGCGTCGCGCACAACCGGATGCTCCGGATTGCCGTCGGCGCGCCATTTGACCAGCTCGGGGTCCTGATCCATCACAATAAACGTATGTTCGACCGGAATGGCAGGCATCTTGATGCCCAGCATCTTGGCGGTGCGCTGCGCGTGGTTGCCGCTGGCGGTAACGACATGCTCCGCGGTGATCACGACCTGCTCGTCCGAGGGGACTAGGTTCCCGCCCTTCTCGACCATCTTGGTGATGGTAACCTCCCACGCCGCGCCATTCCAGTGAAAGGCATCCGCCTGCCACTTGCGCTCGATCGCCACGCCCCGCTGCCGCGCGCCCTTGGCCATCGCCATGGTGACATCGGCGGGGTTAATATAGCCATCCGTCTGGTGATACAGCGCGCCTTTCAAATCGTCGGTCTTGATCAGCGGCCATTTTGCCTTGATCTCGTCCGGCGTCATGAAATTATAGGGCACGCCGCAGGTCTCGGCGGTCGAGGCATAGAGCATGTATTCATCCATGCGTTCGTCCGTCTGCGCCATGCGCAGGTTGCCCACCACGGCAAAGCCCGCGTTCAGGCCGGTCTCTTCCTCAAGCGTCTTGTAGAACCTGATTGAATAGTCGTGGATGTGGGTCGTCGCATAGGACATGTTGAAATAGGGCAGCAACCCTGCCGCGTGCCATGTAGACCCCGAGGTCAGCTCGTCCCGCTCAAGCAACATCACATCGTCCCATCCGGCGCGGGCCAGATGATAGGCAATCGACGTGCCAACGGCACCGCCGCCCACAACCAGTGCTTTGACTTGAGTTTTCATGAATCCAATGCTCCACCAGAATAGGTCTTAGCGACATTTAGCAGCCCCCGCGCAAAACGCAGAACCCAGCCGACCAAAGACAGCACAAATGCGACCAACGTCGAAAAACTCGCGCGTAGGCCGCTTCCAAATGGTTCAAATCCCCGCCGGAGGCATCGCATCCCTGCCCGTGGCAGGGATCGATATACCGCGCGCGCCGCCCCGACTACGCCAGGGATTCGGGAAGAATCTTGCCCGGGTTCATAATGTTATCGGGGTCGAGCGCCTGTTTGATCGCGCCCATGACGCCCACGGCCGCTCCCAGTTCCTTGACCAAATAGGGGCGTTTGCCCTGTCCGATGCCATGCTCTCCGGTGCATGTCCCCTCCATCGAGATCGCTAGCTCGTTGAGCCAGCTGATGAAGTCTTCGGCGCGGGCGACTTCATCCGCGTCGTCCATATCCAGAAGCAGCGAGGCGTGGAAATTGCCATCGCCTGCGTGGCCGACGATGGGCGCGATCAGGTCCAGCTCCGCCGCTTTGGCGTTCGCGCGGCCGACTGCTTCGGCCAGCCTTGAGATCGGCACACAAACGTCGGTCGCCACCGCCTTGCAGCCGGGGCGCAGGGCCAGCATCGCCCAATAGGCATCATGGCGCGCTTGCCACAGCTTGTTGCGTTCCTCCATCGTGGTGGTCGCCTGATAGTCGGTGCCGCCGTTTTCATCGGCGAGCGCTGCGAATGTCTCGGTCTGCTCGACCACACCGGCGTCAGAGCCATGAAACTCCAGCAGCAACATCGGCGTTTCGGGCAGCGACAGTTTGGCATAGGCATTCACCGCGCGCACGACCATCGCGTCCAGCAGCTCTATCCGTGCGACGGGCAGCCCGTATTGGATCACGCTTTGCACCGTTTCGCAGGCCGCCTCGACCGTGGGGAAGGAACAGCGGGCAGAGCTGATCGCCTCGGGGATGCCTTGTAGCTTCAACGTAATCTCGGTGATCACGCCCAATGTCCCTTCAGAGCCCACCATCAGACGCGTCAGATCGTATCCGGCGGATGATTTGCGCGCCCGTGCGCCGGTGCGGATCACCGTGCCATCGGCCATCACCGCCTCGACGGCCAGCACGTTGTCCTTCATCGTGCCATAGCGCACCGCATTGGTGCCCGAGGCCCGCGTCGCCGTCATCCCGCCAAGCGAGGCATTGGCCCCGGGATCAATGGGAAAGAACAGGCCCTGATCCCGCAAATGAGTGTTCAGCGCCTCGCGGGTGACGCCGGGTTGCACGCGGCAATCCAGATCGCCGGCGTTGACCTCGACCACAGCGTCCATCTGCGTGACGTCAATTGACACGCCCCCCGCGGGCGCATTCACATGCCCTTCAAGCGAAGTGCCGGTGCCGAAGGCAATGACCGGCACCTTATGCGCGGCGCAGACCTTGACCACAGCCGCGACATCGTCGGTCGAGCGGGCAAAGACCACTGCATCGGGGGCCTGATTTCTGATCCAGGTCGTCGTATGCCCGTGCTGTTCGCGGATCGCGTCCCCCGTCTGGAAGCGTTCGCCGAATTGCTGCTTGAGGATACCCAAAGCGGTGTCGATCCCGGTCTCGTTGCGGGGCATGTCGGTGGCCTGTGCCATGTGGTCTTTCCTTTGGTTCAGAATGGGCGATCACTCGCCAAGGGCGATGCCTTCGCGGCGCGGGTCAGCCCCGCCGCGCAGGTCATCGCCAATCGAAATCATATGCAACCCCGAGGTCAGCGCGCGGGTGTTCACCTCATAGCCAAGGCCGGTCAGCGCATCGGCCATCGCGGCGGCGTCGGTGCCTTCCTCAAGGTCGTAGGGGCCGAAACGGTTGATCGCATGGGGCAGTGCGGTGGCCTGTTGGACATCCATTCCCCAATCCAGATGCGCGATGATCGCGCCCGCGACATAGCCGATGATGCGGCTGCCACCGGGGCTGCCCACGGCCAGAACCGGCGCGCCATCTTTCATCACAATCGTCGGTGCCATCGACGAGCGCGGGCGTTTCCCCGGCTCGACCCGATTGGCAATCGGCACGCCATCGGTATGCGACCGGAAAGAGAAATCCGTCAGCTCGTTGTTCAACAAAAACCCGCGCACCATCAGGCGGCTCCCAAAGCCGTTTTCGATGGTGGTGGTCATGCTTGCGACATTGCCCATGCTGTCCACGATCGACACATGCGAGGTCGACGGCAGCTCGATAGAGATATCATCGGCAAAGTTCAGGGCATGGTCGAAAGCGGGCGCGCCCGCGGTGACTTCCGGCAGCGCATCGTCGCCCTGCAACAGCTTGGCGCGATCCGCCAGATAGGATGGGTCGAGCATACCGGTCACCGGCACCGGCACATAATCGGTATCGGCCACATAGCGCCCCCGATCCGCAAAGGCGAGCCGCGAGGCATCGCCGATCAGCCGCAGCACATCCGCGTCCGCCGGTCCGGCGCTCAGGTCCGCATTTTCCAGCAGCCCCAGTATTTGCCCTACGGCCAGCGCACCAGAGGACGGCGGCCCCATGCCGCAGACCTCATGCCCGTGATAGGGCGCGCAAAGGGCGTCGCGTTCCTTTACCCGATAGATCGACAGATCGACCTCTGACAGCACACCGGGGTTGTTGGCCCCTTGGACAGCCGCCACGATGTCGCGGGCAATGTCGCCGGTATAAAAGGCATCGGCCCCGCGTTCCGCCAGCGCTGCGACCGTGCGGGCATAATCGGGATTCTTGAGCGTATCACCTGCCTGCACCGGCGTGCCGTTCGGCATGAAATAGGATGCTGTCGTTTCCGACGTTGCCAGCCGTTCGGCGTCATCAGCCACCAGCCCCGCAAGACGTGGGGACACGGCAAAGCCCTTCTCGGCCAATGCGACAGAGGGGGCCAGCAGCTCGGCCCACGGCTGGTTGCCCCATTTCTCATGCGCTGCGGCCATCAACGCAGGGGTGCCCGGCGTACCGACCGACCGCCCGCCAACGACGGCGTCAAAGAACCCCAGCGGGACACCTTGGTCGTCCTGAAACAATTGCGGCGTGACCGCCAGCGGCGCGGTTTCGCGCCCGTCCAGCGTGGTCAGCCTGCCCGATGCGGCGTCATACCAGACCAGAAACGCCCCGCCGCCCAGGCCAGAGCTTTGCGGCTCCACCAGCCCCAGCATCGCTTGGACGGCGACCAGCGCATCGGCAGCGGTGCCGCCCCGTGCCAGCACATCCGCCCCTGCCTGAACCGCATGAGGGTTGGCGGCGGCGACCATCCAGTTCCGGGCGATGACGGGTTTGCCCGCATCCTTAGCCTCGAAGGCGGCGGTGATCCGCGGCGACATGCCGGTAAAGCTGCCTTGGCTGGCACCTTCGGGCGCGACACTATCGGCGGCCTGTTGCGCGAAAGCGGCCCCGCTTACAAAACCACCTATGGCGATGGCTGTGCAGGTCCGCCCGATGTACTTTACGATGTGATGTGCAAGCATGGTCCCCTCCCCGTTCCGGTGCTCGGGGTCAACCTACTTGTTTTTAGCGCCAGCGCAAATTGAACCGCACCGGCGCTGCGCCTAAAGCATCGAGGGTACGACCTGATCCGGCGGACGGTGCCCGTCTTCGAAGGTCTTGATGTTGATGATGACCTTCTCGCCCATCTCCACCCGCCCTTCGAGCGTCGCAGACCCCATATGCGGCAAGAGCACGACATTGGTCAGCTCGCGCAAGCGCGGGTTGATGTCGGTGCCGTGTTCATACACGTCCAGCCCTGCGCCTTGCAGCTCGCCCGCGCGCAGCATCCGCGTCAGGGCGTTTTCGTCGATCACTTCCCCCCGGGAGGTGTTTACGATCACCGCGTCGGGCTTCATCAGCTTCAGACGGCGGGCGTTCATCAGATGGAAGGTGCTGGGGGTGTGCGGGCAGTTGATGCTCATCACGTCCATGCGGGCCACCATCTGGTCAAGGCTTTCCCAATAGGTCGCGCCAAGGCTCTCTTCGATCTCGGGGCGCAGACGGCGGCGGTTGTGGTAGTGGACCTGCATGCCAAAGGCAGCCGCGCGCCGTGCGACGGCCTGACCAATGCGGCCCATCCCCAGAATACCCAAACGGCGGCCGCTGACGCGCCCGCCAAGCAGCGCAGTCGGGGCCCAGCCCTGCCAATCGCCTTTTTGCATCTGCGCCATGCCTTCGGACATGCGCCGTGTGACCGCGAGAATCAGCGCCATGGTCATATCGGCGGTGTCTTCCGTCAGCACGCCGGGCGTATTGGACACCAGAATCCCGCGCTGCCGCGCTGTCATCACGTCAATATGATCGACACCCGCCCCGTAGTTCGCGATCAGTTTCAGCCGGTCCCCCGCCTGCCCGATCAGTGCCGCGTCGATTTCATCGGTCACGGTGGGCACCAGAATATCCGCAGTTTTCATCGCCTCGCCCAGTTCAGAGCGGGTCATCGGCGTGTCATCCGCGCGCAACGTCACATGAAACAGTTCCGTCAATCGCTTTTCGACGACTTCCGGCAACCGTCGCGTGACTACAACACTTAGCGGTTGCTTTGACATTGTGGGCCTCCCAAATATGGCTTTGCACTGTGCTTGGTGGCATGGTGTCCCAAGCAGAGACGAGGCACAAGAACCTCGCAGGGCAAAACTGCATTAAATCAACGGCAACAGACCAGACAGGCAGTCATGAAACCGATGTTACGTTCCGTCCTTTTGGGCGCCCTTGCAGCCGTTCACCTGTGCACCACCCCGGTTTTCGCGCAAGAGGTCGGCCAGGTGACCAACCTGCCGGTGCCCCGTTTCGTGTCCATGAAAGCGAGCGAGGGGAACGTGCGGCGCGGGCCGTCGCTGACGCACCGGATCGATTGGGTGTTCAAACATCGCGACCTCCCCCTGCGCATCACGGCAGAGCATGGCCATTGGCGCCGCGTCGAAGACCGCGACGGTATGGGCGGCTGGGTGCATTATTCGCTTTTGTCGGGCACACGCACCGTTCTGGTGGAACAGGACCGTCTGCAGTTGCTTGTCCGCCCCGACCCCAAGGCCCCCGTCGAGGCAGAGCTTGAACTGGGCGTGATCGCGCGGCTCGGAGCCTGCGACCTTGAATGGTGTTTCCTGCGGGTCGGCGGCTATAAAGGCTGGGCCCCCAAAGCGCGGCTTTGGGGCGTGGGCCCGAAAGAGCTACGCGACTGACCGCGCAATTGCACATGCCGCGGTCTTGGGCTTAGGTGACACAACACCGTCCCCATGATCAGGAGCTCTCATGCGCGCAGTCACCTATTCCACCCTTGGCGAAGCACGCGACGTGCTGACCCTGACCGAGATGCCAACCCCTACCCCCGCTGCGGGCGAGGTGCTGGTGCGGCTGGCCGTGTCGGGGGTGAACCCATCCGATGTGAAATCCCGACGCGGGCGCCCCGGCATGACCCATCCGCCCTTCGAGACAGTGATCCCGCATAGCGATGGTGCCGGCGTGATCGAGGCCGTGGGCGACGGTGTGGACCAAGCCCGCGTGGGACAGCGCGTCTGGATCTGGAACGGGCAATGGCAGCGCCCCTTCGGCACTGCCGCGACCCATATCGCCCTGCCGCAAGCGCAGGCCGTCCCGCTGCCCGATGACGTGAGCTTTGACACTGCCGCCAGCCTTGGCATCCCCGGGCTGACCGCGGCCCACGCCGTGTTCAACGGCGGTGATGTCGCGGGGCAAACGCTGCTGATCCAGGGGGGCGCGGGCACCGTCGGCTATCTCGCCGTGCAATTCGCCGCCTGGGCAGGGGCGCGCGTTATCGCCACCACCGGAGCCAGTGGGGTCGAGCGCGCAAAATCCGCAGGCGCACAGGTCGTGCTGGACTATAGCGCCTCCGATCTGGCGCAACAGGTGCTTGATGCCAACGGTGGTGCCCCCGTCGACCAGATCATCGAGGTCGAATTCGGGGCCAATATCGCGCTGGATGCAGAGGTGATCAAACCCAACGGGCGCATCGCGGCCTATGGCTCTGCCAAGGTGATGGAGCCGACGCTCCCCTTCCTGCCCCTGCTCTTTAAGGCGGTGACCATCGACATCATCCTCGTCTACCTGCTGACCGAGGCCGAACGTGCCCTCGCGATCAAGAAAACCCATCAAGCCTTGGCCGAAGGGGCGCTGCACTGCCCTGTCGAACAGACATTCGCGCTGTCAGACACGGTCAAAGCCCATGAAGCCGTCGAAGCCGGTGCCCGCGCCGGTGCGATCTTGATCAACTGCGAAGGCTGACAGCCCTCGCACGCGACATATACTGCACCCTTGAAGCGAGGGGGACGGCGGCGGTGCGCCCCCACGCCCCCCCTTACGCGCGATCACGTGTTCGCTCGGCCGCAGGATATCAGCAGCAAGACATACGGCGGCAATAGGCCCCCTGCGGCCGAGCGACCCCGCTGATCCTCCCCAATAGAACACAGCCTGCTCTGCCCCAAACACGGCTCAAGAATAAATTCCGAGATTCTCCCCACTTTTTCTCCAGAAAGGTATTGCACCCCCCCGCACTCCGGACTAATTACGCCCACACGTTGGGATGTAGCCAAGTGGTAAGGCAACTGTTTTTGGTACAGTGTACCGTAGGTTCGAATCCTACCATCCCAGCCACTTCACTTTTTACCTTGATTTTCAATGCCATATGGAAATTTATGGCGTTAAGTCGATACATGAGTTCGTAACAGGATTTCGGACTTGCTTCCCCAGCAAGGGCAGTGCAGCAGATCAAGCGCTGAGTACACCCGCGAATCCATACCAAGTACGCTCCATAGGATACTTCTCTCAGTACAAGAAACATCTTCGGCTGAGATTAAAAGGATGCGAAGCCTAAATACCCCCCATTAGCTCTTGTACTAGCAAGGGTTACATCAGGGGTTAGGGAGGGGCAGCCATAACCGCAGCCTCAATTCGAAAGCTTCGAGAAAATAGTAATTTAGGCGCTTCGCGCCTTTTAAAATTACTATTTTCTCTCGCTTTCCTAACTACGTGAGCCGATCACGCCAATATCGCTTACCTCATAGGACAAGATTGACGTTGCCTACTAGACAACACCATCTCAGCGGAGGCCGGCGTTTACGCTCAACAAAGGATACCGGGGCTAAGCACACGCGGCGAAGCCCGAAGGCCCCTCTGTCGAATTCTATTTTGTTTGTGATTTTCGGAATTTTGTTTGTATTATTTGAAAGCTGGCGCGGACAGTCGCTGGTCCTGCGTTAGGCCTTGAATTCCCTAGACAGGACAAACTTCTTTGAAGCCGACGGGCGGAACTGCTCTTTGGTTATATAGCTAGCTAACTCTGCAGGGTCGGTGATTAAATCTACTTTACTGGAGCCGGAGAATGCGTACCTCCTCCAGCAACTATGAACCAGCCAAGCTAAACCGCTAAGGGTTTTTCCATCGACGTATCCGCCCCACTGATCGCCATCTACCAACGTGGCATTCATTATTCGATTGACGGTGGACGACTTCAGATCGGGACAAAGCCTAAAGGCTAAATGCCAGTGAGGATGCGACTTACTACCCTCTAAGAATGCAACCCATTCAGAGTGCAAAAACTCGTTACTTTTCCCTCGCCCACCCAATATCCGTGAGTTCAACGCGGCGTCCCATTTACGAAGTAATTCTCGGGCCATTGACGCTGTAACGGGTTGATTAGTCGCCAGAACTACATGATGCGTGTATTGCTCACACAAATCTTGTGTCCAAGCTCTAGTCGCCATGTTCAGTTCGGCACTATTTCGTTCGAAGCTATACAATGTAGTACTCCGCATAGCGTGCGCCGGATTCAAAAACCATTTCAGTTTTAATATCGTGCCCTGCCTTCCTCAATTTATGGACAATTGAAGCCAGCCTAAACACCCCCCAACGCGTAAGCGCGATTTGCGGAGTAATCCTCTGGCCAGCTTTGAGGGCGGAGAGAACACGTGGGGTTGCTGCATGATGTTTCATACGGCTTCTCCAAACGCTCTAGATGCAGAAATGATTTCTTCGAAGGCCATAGTGACGCGAGGCACACTAGCAGTGGCAATCGTGGCCTTAGTTCCCTTCCGTGCACCCGTGGCTGCATCAATTGGCGTAAACGCAATACCTTGCCCCTGCCGACTTACCTTAACTAAACACACGGATCTACCGCCTCCAAACTGAAAGCTGCCTCCTGAATAAGGCAAATTTTCTAGGCATCTTTGAATGGTCAGCGCCTCGCTCGGAGAAACTAAAACTGGGTCACTAAAACCAAAATCCAGCGAAATCAGCGCGTCAAGCGAACCACCCGCTTCAGCCACCAAGTCGAACCGCCATCCTTCATGGAGCAGCAAGTTCGCAATTTGACAGCGTATCTCAGCCTCTGAACCATCAACGTCCCGAAGGTAGTCACTGATCTCGGTGACCAGACAATGGTTTACCGCATACTCGACCGCACACTTCGACGACATTCCTGCAAAACAAGCATATCGTTTTATAATCGCGTGAGTATCGGGAGAGACTGAAATACTTCGTGACCTATTCATCTTAACTACCTTTGCTCCACATCCAAGTTATGTGTTAATATTAACACAGTGTGTGTTAATATTGCAACGATTCGTTTGAAAAATGGACAAGGCTATAATGGTTAGGCTGCCATTATCTAAGACTTCGAACTTCACAGACCTGCACTCCGCACAAAGAGACACTGGCCATCGATTAATGACCAATAAATAAATGTAGATGTCTGTATATGTCGGGCGCGTCAGTGCGCAGGGAAAACCCTGTATGGCCTTCAATGAGCAAACCAACCTTCGGATTGATCTATAAACTGATTTGCTGAACCCAATATGGGAGCCAATGATTAAAACTCAACAACTCAACTCAAATTTATTTCAGCCGACCAACCGACCAAACCAGCGAACCGCACGCAAGACGTTTACCCCACCCGATAAATACAACTTGCAGGCACTTCCATCGAACTGCACAATTTGGGCCTATCAACAGCACACGCAGCTACCTTCGGAGATGAACATATGCTTCCACTAATCCCTGTCGTAATGGCGCTTAATGCTGGAGGCTCTCTTGTGGCACATTCTGCGGGGGGATTGATTGTATACAGCGCTGTAAGTGGCGGGTACGTGGCGGGCACATATATAAGCACCGCCGCGCTCGCGTCATTCCTCACAGGGGGCGCTGTTGGCATAGGCGCGGTTGGCACAGCGGCCGCTAGTGGAGCTGCTATATGGGCATACGGCACGCTTGGTGGAGCTGTTGCTTCCATCATTGGCAGCGCTGGAATATTTGGCACCACCATCGGAGCGTCTGGCATCACTGGCATGCTAATGACAGCCGGCATTATATCCGCCGTTCCAATATTTATACCAATTGCGCTTGGCATCGCTTTACTAGCACTAGTTGCACTAACAGCTACTGCTTTAGCACGCTCCACATCAGTTCGACGCCTCCGACGGAAGCTATTACGCGCAGACACCAATGAAGAAATCGCCTTCTCACATCGTGAAGCCAAACTAGTCGAGCGCATTATTAAGAGCGCCTCCAGACGGCACAATTGGATTTGGAGAAAGTGGATGCAATTCTTCGGGCGCAAAGGCTTGGCAGATTGAAGCAAGCTGTGTTCAGTCGGAGGGTAATCCCCCCTAAAATTAGTGGTGTTCAAAAGTAGAATTTTCGTAAGCGGTGCGCCGATCCCACCTATTTAGCGTAATTCCATGGTAGCAGATCGTTGATCTGGCTTTGTTTGTGGCCTGCGACGATGGCAGTGACCGTATCTGTCAGATAGGCATGCGGATCGACACTGTTCAATTTGCAGGTCTCGATCAAGGAAGCGATGACGCCCCAGTTTGTGGCACCGTCGTCGTGGCCAGCGAAGAGTGCGTTTTTGCGGTTCAGAGCTATGGGACGGATCGTGCGTTCCACTGCGTTGCTGTCCATTTCGATGCGGCCGTCGGTCAAAAACAGGCACAGCCCGTCCCAGTATTTTGCGATGTATTTGAGCGCTTCACCCAAAGGGGCTTTAGCAGACAGCCGCGCGCGGTTGGTCGTGAGCCACTCCTCAAACGCGACGATCAACGGTGCCGATTGGTCTTGCCGTGCTGCCAATCGCACCTCGGGTGCCAGACCCCGGATATCCTTTTCGATCAGGTAGAGCGCAGCGATCTGTTTCAGCCCGTCTTCGGCGATGGGGGCAGTGCCAGATTGTGCAACTTCGTGCAGTTTGCGACGTGCGTGGGCCCAGCAGTAGGCCAAGACGACATTGTCATCGGCGCGTTTGAGTAAGCGGTTATACCCGGCATATCCGTCCACTTGGAGGATGCCAGAGAAGCCTTTCAAAATGTCATCTGCATATTGGCCGGAACGCCCGGGCGCATATGTAAAGGCAACGCCCGGTGGAGCCGCTCCACACCAAGCCCTGTCATCGCGGGCCAGTGCCCAGAAGTAACCAGTTTTGGTTTTACGTTTGCCAGGATCAAGCACTGGTGCTCTTGTTTCATCCATGAACAATTTGGTTGAGCTTTTCAGATCAGCCATTAACGCATCGAAGACAGGACGGAGTTCATAGGCTGCCTTGCCGACCCATCCTGCAAGGGTGGAGCGATCCAGATCGATGCCTTGGCGGCTGTAAATCTGTGCTTGGCGATACAACGGCAAGTGATCCGCGTATTTGCTGACAAGAACATGCGCCACCGTTGCCTCTGTCGGCATACCACCAGGGATAAGCCGGGCGGGTGCGGGTGCCTGAACAACCCCATTGGTGCAGGACCGACATGCATACTTTGGGCGGCGGGTAACGATCACACGGAACTGGGCGGGGATGATGTCCAATCGTTCAGACGTATCCTCACCAATCATATGGCGTTCAGCACCGCAGCCGCAGGTCATGCTATCGGGCGTAATCACTTCTTCAATACGCAGTAAATGTTTGGGGAATGAGCCACGGTTGGTATTGCGCGGTTTTGTCGGGCGCGATGCAGGTGGATCCACCGCGTCATCTTCAGCGTGGACCGCCGCCATCGCCGTTTCGATGTCTTCCAGCGCCAGCTCAAACTGCTCGGGATCGGCCTTCTCAGAGCGTGCACCAAACAGCGCACGCTTGAAGTCAGCAACCAGTTTCTCCAACTGATCGATACGATCCTGCTTGCGCAGATTGCGGTCCTCTGAGGCGGCAAGCAGCGCCTTCAGGGCCTCAATATCATTAGGGAGATCGGCAGGTTTTGACATGGGGAATGACTACCATTTCCTGCACCTCAATACCCCTGCAAAAGACGGCCTGATTCATTCTGCCGCAGTCGGCGGGCGCGCGGACAAAGCCCTTACTTTCCGCCAGTCCAATCCTGAGAATAGCGCTTCAAACTGGGCGTGGTTCAGCGCCATCAAGCCATCTTTGATGGCAGGCCAGGTGAAGATATGCTCCTCCAGCCTCTTGTAAGCCATGACCAGCCCGGTGCCGTCCCAATACAACAGCTTCAGCCGATCTGCCCGTTTCGAGCGGAACACAAATACGGTCCCCGTAAAGGGGTCTTTGCGTAACTCGTTTTTGACAAGCGCTGCCAGACCGTCATGACCTTTGCGGAAGTCTACCGGCTTGGCCGCCACAACGATCCGCACCCGGTTTGAAGGGAACATCATGAGGGCGCATTCAAGGCGCGAGCAATCTCGGCAATGCGCGCCGCTGATGTTCTTGCATCCAATCGCACGGTGACAGCACCACATATCAGATCCAACGGCGACAGCTGCGCAGGTTCAGGTGCCACATCGACATCCTCGCGCACAATCAGCGCTGCAAAGCTCGGTTCTTCAGCCAAAGCAGGCAGAACCAGCTTGCCCTCCCGGGCCATGCGCCGCCATTCCGACAAATGATTGGCCCGCATGTCATACCGCCGCGCAACTGCGTCCACCGAGGCACCCTCCACCAGCGTCTCGGCCACAATTTGCGCCTTCACCGCATCCGGCCACCGGCGGTGACCACGCGGGCCCACAACCAAATCAATGTTACTGAGAAACTCCGTTGAGCGCTCCATGGAGAAACTCCCTGATAATCCATCCGTCAGGGCTGAATCTCAGATCAGAGGCTCACAAGGAAGGTGGGGGCGGCACATCGCTTACGAATTTTCTCGGCAAGATATCTGAGGAGATTTACGATGAAGAATGGACGATACAGCGACGCGCAGATTATGGCGATCCTGAAGCA